>Ga0180433_10000100_pt1 | contig 136432 bp, 180 predicted proteins | sample SS_ome_8_FD_132980 | JGI IMG/M metagenome (GOLD analysis project Ga0180433, IMG submission 132980) | Hypersaline lake sediment archaeal communities from the Salton Sea, California, USA - SS_1_D_1 metaG | ecosystem: Environmental > Aquatic > Non-marine Saline and Alkaline > Hypersaline >... | reverse complement strand
ATCTCAACAGGAGCTTGGGCGTTTCAAATCAAAATTAGGGCAGCCACGCGGTTGTAATCGCGGGACGGTACTAAGACTAAATTGGATATATTTATTTGAGGTACCGTCCTGCACCTTTTTTGAAAGTGAATCTAACGGGGAAAAGGACATATTACTTGCTTATTAGTCGCATGCATCCCGGAGGGCCAGTTGCTGGAGTACCAGCGTCGGTCGGGAACCAAGTTGGGTTGGTCTCCGGTGACGGCGGGGATGATCTTCGAGCGGGAGTTGGCGGTGATGGGTGAGGACTTGCCCATGCTCAAGTGGCTCCTGGGAAAGGCTGGGGTGGATCTGAAGGCCCTAGTAGAAGCGGAGGACCTGGATGACCCCCTCGACGACGAGTGATCCCCAGTACCCGATCCATGAAAAGCTCCAGGCCGTCCAGGCGGAGTCTCAGGTGATCGGGGAATTTCTGGAATGGCTGGAGAGCCAGGGAGTTCACCTGGCGGTTTACTACGAGGAGCGGGGACTGTCCCCAGATCGGCGGAGCATCCAGACCGTGTTGGCGGACTACTACGACATCGATCTGGACGGGCTGGAGGCCGAGAAGAAAAACATGTTGGAGAAGGTGAGGAAGTCATGACTGAGACTGAGATCAAGTTGGCGGTGTTGGCCAGGATGCTCTGGACCACGACAACATGCAGTTGTACGCGGAGGACCCGGATCAGAGTCCAGGATCGGTTTTGTTGTCGAAACAAGCCGGTCAACGCAGAATGAGATGTTCTACGACGAGTCACCACTTGTACAAGTTGTTAAGACTCCAGCGATTGAAGTTGCACGGTTCCTTGAAAAGCTACCACCCCAAGAAGGTCTAGACTAAATTGGATATATTTATTTGAGGTACCGTCCTGCACCTTTTTCAAAAGTAATTGAACGAAGAGCGTAAATGTTTTTCAAGAAAATAAAAATTAAGGAGAGTGCAGATATCGGCGGCTTGCTTTTGCTCATCAAAGGCTGCACCAGTAAAGACCCCGCACGCATGGACATTGCCTCACAGTGTTTATTGTTAGCCGGTGTTCCTGCAGAGTACGCGGAAGGTGCGGTTGAACATGCTATGCACACTTGGCGCTATTACTTGCTTATTAGTCGCATGCACCCCGAATGTAGTCAGCGAGCTAATCTAAAGTCCGCCATCGGTCTAGCAGGACCGGCTAAGAAATACCTTAGTCGTAGAGATAGAGAAATTCAGAACAAGCATTTCAGATCACTGCATTACCAATTTCACCCGTTCCAACGGATACGGGATTCGCTTTTGCAGCGAATGGCGCGCACTGCAAAAAGGAGTACCCCTTAAAAAGGCGCTAGGCTGGGGATATTTGCTGTAACCCTCTTCCCTTTTCTCAAACTTTTGAATCCGGTCAGTGGCAATTAAAAGAGGGGCTGACCACCTTTATTCTTTTTCAAAAACTAATGTATAATGACTTTAGTCGGATCCCGCCTAGCTGGCAGTGGCGGAAAAGTAACACCAGCAGGTTGTGATGGTACCTTCCGCTGTGGGTGCCAGGCGTAACCAGGAGCCCTTCCCCGTGAGGGCTCCTACTTATCTTTTTTCTTGAAACCTAAGTGGGAGGACCTTATGAAAGACGAATTTAAGCAGAATTTGTTTACGGTAGGAACTGTAATGATCGTATTCGCGCTTATTTTGGGTTTCTTTTTTTTGGCTCTATCGACAATGACTTGAGGGAGATCCAACCCCTGCCCAAAATGTTGATCGGGTAGGTTTTCGTAGTCCTCAGAAACACCTGCCGTTGTTTATCGTCTAATAAGTCCGAGAGGTTGATTTTTCCCTGCCTCAAGAGCACCTCGGTCTCCGCTAGCTTGGCTGCAACAAAGGCGTCGGCTAAATCTGCGCTAATTTCGCAGTCCTTGACTACCTCTTTTGTCTTGCTCTTCTTTATTTCGCCCCTGAACTTCTCGAAGCTTACACCCCACCTTTGGGATACCTTGGGCTCAACAATCTCCTTAGGGGCGTTCCCAGAGCCTGTAGCGAACATTTTTAGCGAGTGGGGGTCGTATGCGCGGAAGGGAATGCGAGCATGAGCTAAGCTTAGCCTTAGCAAACAACCAGCTTCTCCCAAGTAGTGGGCTCCTTGGCTTTTTCCAACTGCGTAATCCTCTAACCCTGCATAATGGGGCTTAGCTTCTTTGATTATTTTCTTTAGATTTTTTCGAATAAATTCTAGACGCCACAAATTTCGTAGGTGCATGTCCTTTTTAATTTGGTGCGGGACCGTTAGTTTTACCCCGCGCTTGCTTAGTTTTGCCAATTTTGAAGAGGCTGTCCAATACCAATACTGGCTAAGCTTCCCGTCTACAAGTAGTACAGCCCCCGTGTGATTTAGAGCTAAGTCAATCCCTAATATTCTCAATCGTCCCATACGATCCCCACAATGCTTTCAATTACTTCTTTTGATCGTCGGGGAAACTTAGCGTGGAGTTGGTCTACGGTATACCCCTCCTGATAAAGTTGCTTGATTTTCTCAGGACAGCCCCAGTGGAAATGCATTCCGAGGCTAATCTCAGAACTAAACTTTTTCCCGCATTGTTGGCATTTCATTGGAAGATTATACGTGTATTACCACGAGTGGAATAGTAGAAGGCTCTTTGGCAGGAGTGTCTGCGATTCCTAAAATTATTTCGTGACCGCAGGACGGACATTGGTAAAGGTCTGCGGAACGGTAATATACTGCAGCACCGTTGCGATTGTACTCGATGGAAACCCCATTTTTCTTGCACCTATACTCGTTACCGCATTTTACGCAAATCGCTTCCATTAGTTTCTCCTAGTGATAAACTCGTTTGTTAATGTTGTAAAGGTCAATAACTTTTCCGATTGCCTGTGTGTGGGGGTCCGCAGAGTGCATGAATTTCTCATTCGTTACCTTGTTTTCAACAATTTCCCCGGACCGCTGGTAGTATTGGGTCGGATCGGAGTAAAGCTGAATCAACACTTCTTTTCTGCCTGGATCGTCAGCTAAGGAATCGGGAATTTTTTCGTCTTTTCTGAAAGTCGATTGCCACGCGGTTGAGATAAACCCAACGCATTTCGACTTAGGTGCAACCGACACCATTAAGTCAAAAACTTCGTTTTTGGAATCTAGTAGTAGGTGGTCTACTACTGTCAACGTTAGTCTGTCTTTGTAGTCGACGTAGTAGACAGAGGCGCTAAAGGCTTGGTCTTCGATCATCTCTTTAGCCATGTCCCATTGCTTCTCTGAAATTTCTTCAAGAGTGCAGTCCCCGACATTAACGACAAAGCCTTTGGCAAATGCTGTTTTCACGGTGTTCCCCTTACCAAGATTTGATTTCTTCGATGACTTCTTCTGGAAGCAGATCTACTAACCATTTCGACCCGTATCGGTACCCCCGATCTTCATACAGATCGGAGTTTTTCAAAACTATGCATGCCCCTGGGTAAGTATATTTTTCCTCGGTTAGCCTTTCTTTTACTTTTTGATTTTGTTCACGGGTACCTGCGTTTAGAGTGTTGAGGTGCCAACGATCCCAGATATCCAACAATCTCTTGAGCTTTTCTTCGGTGAGACTTTCGTCGTGAAAAATTAAGTCTTTATCTTCTAGTCTACTTCGTAGCTCTCCTTGTATTTGCCCTACACAAATGTAGTCTGTGTTTTTGAAATTCCAAATACCGCCGCTGATTCCTAACTCTAGGTGGCCTTTGATCGGTTCGAGATCAATTGAAATCCCTTTTTCTTTTTGGCGTAGCTCGATTTTGATCTCGACCACACGCCCCTTTTTGGTTTTGCAAACTAGCGTCTTTTTCATTCGTTTTCTGCCTCTCTTTCGTACATCAAACTTTGGGCTAAATCGTACCCGCCCAAACAATCTTCCGCCGCTCTTTGAGAATCAGTAATTTTTGTCAAAACCTCTTCGTAATGTTCCCACATTTTTTTCGACATTGCTGGTTCGATTGCAGACCACAAATCGCATATGTGCTCACGAGCCTCGTCCAACCAGCCGAGAATGTCGACCAATGCGGTCGTTTCTGCCGAAGCCTCCCGAACGGGAGACGATACAACGGCTTTTTCGCCGCAAAAAATGCAGAATTCTGTTGCCTCTCCAGAAATCCCGGTTGCGTTTTTGGAAAGTCGGACCGGCGAGGTCCACTTATTCTTGCAAGTCATACACTCTCTATCCCTTACTTGCATATTTCTTCTCCTTTTGCACAAACCTTGCAGAGCGGTAGGTTAGATTCTTTATGCCAATACCTGGTTAGGTTGTCACACTCGGAGCATTTTTTTAGGTCTCCGTTAGGGCCGCCCAGCCAACTTACTCTTCGTGTTTTTTTCATGCATGTTCCCACTAACTGGCGAGGTGCGTGTCGCCGCTCAATTTGATTCCGTCTTTGTTTCGCCAGTACGGCGCGATCCATTGCCACCTACGCAGCATACCTTTTGGCCCATGCACAACCCTTCGCCAGTGCCCCGGAACCCGTCTAGCGACCTTCAGGGCGGTCTGAGGACCGGTTGCCGATTGGTGCTCGTTGCTCTTACCGCCTTTACGGCGACTTACTTTTATTTTCTGCCCCAACAGAATTGTTAGTTCGGGGTCCAAACTAGCAAACCGTTGCTTAAGCTTTTTCTTTTTTGGAGACTTCTTGGGAAGCTTTTCGATGCGATCCCAAAGTTGGCGGGCTTCTTTGTTGGCGATCCAGTGCTCGCCAGGTTCGACGTGCGTCACATACAAGCTAAAATTCATTAGCCAGTAAAAAATATTTTTCCATTCCCGGATCATTAGGCTATTCGGGTCATCGTATTTAATTGAGTCGAAGGTTTCTTGCGCCGCGTTGACGGCGTCCTCGACCGATTTACCTGGATGGAGTTCTACGCGGAAATAGTTTACTGCGTCGTCCGCTACCGCGTCGCCCGCCATCGCTTTGTCTTCGCCAACAACCATCACCCGCCACACTCGATAAGGAGTGGTTGTTCCCGCCGAATGTCCGATGACTGCGCTTTTGTCGGGTGAGGAAAACTTTGCTATTTTTTTGTTGGTTCTTTCTTCTGTAAGGTATGCCCCTACGACTCGATGCCAACCACTTTGATCGTTGTAGGTGTACAGGTTGGCGGACTTGGGAATACTTACAAACTGACTCTCGTAAGGTAAAGTCAGGTCTTCGTTATTTACCCCTTTGAGGGTAGTGGCCCGTAGTTGCTCTGCCAACCCCGAGCTAACTTCGTACGTATGCTTACCCGCAATTTCGTACGCGCATACCTGGTAGTGCAGCACTGCACTAAAAGATAGATGTGCTCTCAGGTTTGCGAAGTCCCCTTCTGGGTGTAAAAGCTGACCAAAAAACGTTAGCGGGTCAGCAAACCTTCCGTTATCTACTAGATCCGTATAGGAATAAGTTTCACGGTCTAATATCTCCCTTATCAACTCCATCAAAAGAGCCGAAAAGGACATCCCGACTTCCATTTTGTTGTTTGCTTTTTCCAATAACCTCTGCAAAGCCTCTACCGAATCCTGCGCTTCTTGCAGGGTCTTGGTAGCCAGCCCGCTACGGGGGGCTACCATTTTGATAAATTGGCGGTAGTGAAAGCTCATCGTGTGTCCTCTAACAAAGACAGGCTTGTTTTGAAGATTTGGTCGAGGGGGTAGGGGTACTGCTGCATTAGTCTCAACAAAGGCGTTGCTTGTGGTCCTAGCTTATCCACGAGCACCAAAATGCTTTTGAGAGTGTTGCTGCACGGGGCATTGTTTTCTACCAGCATGACGAAGTCGCAAACTCTTGAGTGCAGCAAATACCTGTCGTTCATTTAGGTGATCTCCTTATTCTCAAGTGTAGATCTTAGTAGCACCAAAGTCAACAAAAATTAGTTTATGGCTAGCACAAAAGATCTTACCCCAAATCGTACAAAACCCCCGGTATTGACACGTTCAAAAAATCGGACCATAATACCACCCAGACGAGAGGAGTGAACCGTGACGAACGAAGAAAAGGCAAAAGTTTCAGAGTTACGCTGGCTACCGGCGCGAAAAATGTGGGAATTAGGGTTTTCGAAAAAAACGATTGCCCAAGTTTACGGGATTACCGAAAAATCCCTACGGGCGAGAATTCAAAAAATGCGAAAGCGGGGTTGGTTTCCGAAAAGAAATCCTCGGGCCGGGGGGCAAGGCTAACCAGGAGCATCCAGGTGAGCACCGGCCCGAGGAAACATTATTTTTCTTCCATCTTCTTGAAAAGCGGATCGCAAACTTGGATGTGCGCAGCCGCCAACATTGACTTCATGGACTTCAGGTGCGCCTCGCTTAGATTGATCGTTTTGCTTCTTCCATGGTCCCTGACGAACCTAACCTTTACCAACTTTGCAGTAAGGATTTCGTCAAAAAGTTGTTTGTATCGCTGTTTCTCCGTATCGTCTAAACTTAGCAACGGCTTATCTATCTGCAAAATGTGATTAGGAGGATTGTAGTCGGTTCGAATGTTTTTGTACTTAACTTCAATAGTAATAGGGGCATGATCATCGATCTTAAATATTAGCTGCGAGACACTTCCCATCTCTTGATCCACGAGCAGCGCGTACAGTCTGGTGTAGACTAGATTTTTGCCCTCGCCGTAATAAAAAGTAATTGAGGTTCTTCGAGTAAGTTTTTTGAAGTTTTTGCTGAAGTAGTATGTAGACCCCACCATTTCGTCTTTTTTGACAGACAATCTTTTCAGTTGTGCTTCCCCAAGCTTCCTAACGTCGTCTGGAAGTTTTGGAATCTGTGTGCATAAATTATTGTAGTTCATTTTTTCATCAAACGTTAGCTTTGTTTGATCGTGTTCTTTGAGTCTTTTTTCTTTCTCCTCGTCTGCAGCTCTTGTTACTTCGCAGCCACAAATGTGCAGTCGGTGGTTAAGTTTTCGAACCTGCCCCTTTAGCTCACGAACCTGGTCTTCAAGTTCCCAAACTTTTTTTGTGTCGCACGACGCGGCAACCAGTACGAGTACACCAATAATAAGGATACGCATGTTCTTACCCTCTCTTTGCAAAGACGCCAAACGAATTCTAACCGAGCTGTGATTTCAATTTTTGCTAGCGGTTCCACTGCCTTTTTCCTTTCGGCAGATCCGGAAATAGGAATAAATCGCTACTGTCCCGACCACCCCGATTAGCCAGGCAATCGCCATTTCGGGAAGTACCCCTTGGATAAAACCGTTTGTGATCTTGCCTCGCAAAGCTGCTTTGAAAAGTTGTTGTTGGAGCCCGGTTAGGAAAAGAAAGTAGTGGACGGCCCCGAGAGCAATTACCACTGCTACAATCCACATTGCCAAAGACGTAGGTTTTTTGTTACTGGACATTTCGCAACCTCCTAAGAATAATATTTCGGCAAAGATTGAAAAACTTCCGCTACACGCGGAAATTGCTTTTCGACGAGAGCGACCAAAACCCTATCTGCGATTCTGTGCCCCACTTCGATGTCTAACTCGGCGCATGCCTCGATAATGCGTACGCATTCCGTTTCGGTGTAGTTGACGTTGCAAATACAGATTTGTATTTTTTCGGGGTTGGGGTCCTGGCACACTGTCAGTACCCGTACTAACTGATCTTCGATCGTGCGTAAGTAATCTCCCTCTTGTAAATTTTCGACGTCTTGAGACCAACAAGAGATTACTAGCGTCTCGCGAAAACTTTCGGGGATATCAAAATAAACGGTATGGATTTTCATAGCAACACCCACCCTCCTAAAGTAAGGACAAGAACAAAAACGGACACCTTACTTTGCGCTGGCGATCCACTTCGCCAGCAATTCTTTTTGAATTGATAAGTTTTCTGGCAGTGCCCCATTGCCATCGAGAGCCGCAGAGATTACTTTGGCCTTTTCGGCCAAAAGCTCGTCCATCATCCTGTCAATTGTCGGTGGTCTCGTTGTCGGTGGTAGCAGGAGATAGGTAAGGTTGGCTCTTGATTGATTCAAGAGACTCAACCTCTCCTGCGCTCAATTGGGTGTTTTTGTAGTTGGCGGCGAGGCGCTTGGCCACCTTGATGGTGAGCACGTGCCGCACGGCTTCATCGCCGTGCATCCAGGACGCCACCGGGCTGGCATCCGCCGCTGACAGCCCAATATGGTCCTTTGGCCAATTGGGGTCCGTCAGCGCGAGCATTCGGCTGGCGATTGGGTAGAGTGTTTCGACCGCTGTACCGGGCTCTGCAGGTACTTCCGGCAAGCACGCCACGTGGGCGTACTTGTACACGCGGGTTTGGCACAGGCCGATTCTGTGCCAGAGAGCCCGAGTCTCCTCGAGCAACAGGGCGATCTCGTCGCCCTTTTCATATTTTTTACCACAGCAGGCGCATTGCCCGCTGTATTTACTCACATATTTCCTCACTTTCGCTCTCCCAGTTTGAAGCCTTGCCCTACTTCTAAGGCTAGCAAAATAATCCCTAGTAGTCAAGTAAAATTTGTAAAAAACCAAATAAACTTTAGTAAAGGATACAATAGGTTACAAAAAACTAAAGTTTTTTTGGGTGAAAACGAGGGCTAAAAAATCGTGCAGGTGTTGGTGATTGGTAGGGGTCCAGCAGGGGTCGGTGTGGTATCTAATCCAGTAATCAAGACAAACACCGCTGTTGTTGTGGCTGAATGAAAAGCTGTAGCAAGGGAATCGGCTTTGCTTGCAGCACTACCTCCCAGAATCGCAAACTCCGTCACCAATAGATTAGTTAGGGTCGAAGCTGTAACGGCACTAACCACAGAACTAATTTCCGAAGACCACAATCCAGTACCGCCTACGCTAGGGCACGCAGAAGCTGGTGTTGGCGAAAAGCCAATCGAGAACACAGCTCCGGTCCAATACGCAACAAATGCCGCGTCAAAGGCGTTTGCAGCCGCTGTAGCGTCCGACGAAGACTCCAAGCCGCTTTGCAGTGCACTGACGAAGCTCGCTGCGTTGGCGCTTACTAAAGAGTCTCCTGATACGTCTACTGCTGTACTGGCGTACGTGTTGTAAGCGTTTCCCCAGTTGCTGGCAGCAGCACCTAGATTAGCGGGGTAGCCCACAAAATTGGGATCAGAGCTATCAAAAAGTTTAGTTAACTCTTCAGCCAAAGTTGCTTGTGCTAAGGCCATTAGTCAACCAGTCCTTTTTCCAACGCCAGCCATTTCGGTATCGAAACCGTCTCTTCATCGGCCATTTCGATCTGAGATTTCGGAAGCCACAGTTCCAACCCGTCAATTATTAGTAGCAGTGCCAAATCGGTTTCTCTGAGAATTGTTTCTATCTCAAATTCGATAAGTTGGTCCATTTTGATCTCCTAAACCACTCGTAAGTTTTTGCTAGCCCCTCCGACAAACTAATGGTTGGGGACCATCCCAACCCACAAAGACGATCAATGTTCAGTACTTTTTTAGGCGTTCCGTCCGGCATTGCAGGATTAAATTTTAGCTTACCCGTATAACCTACCGCTTCTTTCAAAAGGGTAGCTAGTTCACTGATTGAAATTCCATACCCGCAACCGACGTTTAAGTAGCAAAGATCTTTGGGTTCGAATTCTTGCATCATTGTAACCAGGGCTTTTGCGCAATCGTCGACGTGCAAAAACTCCCGAATTGGATCGCCCGATCCCCACACCTCGACCTCTGGTTTGTGTTCTGTCTTTGCTTCGTGTATTTTTCGCATTAGCGCGGGTAGCACGTGGCTGCTTTGTAAATCAAAATTGTCTCCAGGCCCATAAAGATTGGTGGGCATCGCTGCAATGAAGTTGGTTTTATGCTGACGGTTTGAGCTTTGACACAGGGAGATACCAGCAATCTTAGCAATTGCGTAGGGTGCATTGGTTGGTTCAAGCGGTCCCGCTAACAAACTTTCCTCTCTGATTGGTTGATCTGCGTCTCTAGGGTAGATGCAACTACTTCCTAAGTAGAGAAGCTTGGTTGCTCCAAACTGTCTCGCGGCACTGATAACGTTCGACGAGATTTTTAGGTTTACTTCAATAAAATCTGAGGGGTAGGTGTTGTTTGCGTGGATTCCTCCGACCTTAGCAGCAGCAACAAAAACGTACTCCGGTTTTTCCTCTTCAAAAAAGTCATACGTTTCGTTGCTATTTGTTAGGTCAATCCGTTTCAAAACTAAGTTTTTGTATCCCTGTGACCTTAGCTCTCTAACTAACGCAGACCCTACCAAACCGGTTGAACCCGCAACGTAAACTACGGCATCTTTGTGCATTAATCCCTCCTTTAGCTTTCAAGAATATCCCAACAAGGATTAACGAGTGCAAGCGGTGATCCGGTAACTTAGCGGTATGGCACTCGAAGATTATGACGACTGTTTATGCAGTTGGGTGGGCACCGTAGGTGCCCCTGTTGCAAAACAGCTAAAAGCGTTTGTCGAATCAGTCAAAGCGATTGTAGAAGTCACAATTGCTTTTGAAGCCCTCTTGCGCAATGACTACGAGGATCGCTTAGCTGCAAAAGGACTCGAACTTAGTTTAGAATTGGCTAAGACACTGGTAGAGCCCGTTCAGCAACCGCTGAAGTACTTAGACAACCTAACTAGGCCTTACGCCGATTGCTCCCCAGTAGGAACTTTTTCAAAAGCAATACGTGACCTTGACTCGTTTGTTTTGGAAAGGGTCGAAGAAGCCGAGTTTGAAATCCAAAATTTCATCTTAGCTTTGGAAAAAAACTCTCAGCAACAGTCTCGCCTTACCGCCATTCTAGAAGTGCTGGAAGGGATTATCGAGGCGTTGGAGTATTGCTAATGGCCAGTACGACGCAATACGAACTAAAAGTCGATTTGCCGGTTGAAGGGCGATCAAAGTCAACCTTGAAACTTAGCCCAACCGGAGACCTTGAGCTTGTCGAAGGCACAGCTAAACTCCAAACTCAAATAATCCGCGCAATCGTCAATGACCAGGCTGGTAATCAAAATTGGCTCAATACAAAAACGTCAAACGTTCGGGCTATTCGAACCATGGTAGTAAACTTACTTAGGCAGTATCGACTAAAACAACTCAACTACGTCAATCGAAACGATCCCAACCTTACGGGGTACTCCGTTTGGAGACGTGCGGCAGGAACAAACGAAGAGTACGCTCGAATTTCCGGTAAGGGAATAAAATACTCGTTTGTAGATACAGACGTGTATAACGGAACAACTTATGACTACGGAATTACCAGAGTTTTCAACACGTCTTTTGAGTCTCCCTTTGTCGATACGTTTAGCCTCACCCCACAAGCCCAGGCGGCAACGTCTTCGACAGCCCAAGGGACTTACTCGGTTGCATTAGTTCAAAACAGTCAAGTTACGTTTTACGTAGACTACACAAAGACGTTTAAGGCAACAGAGATTTTGGATAAAATCATTGACGTTTTTGTTGTGCAGGAGACCGCGTTGAAGGGTGGGACAGATCCAAGAAAATACATCATAGACGTTAAACTGCAAGATTATGCAGGGACGCAAACTACAATTTCGCCTATCGGATCTCAGACTCCTTAGAGGGCAATAATGGCAGATACAAAGTCGATCCAGGTGCTGTTGGCAGAGATCAAAACTTTTTTGAGAGCGAAGAACCCGTATTTGGATGTCTCTGAAAATAGTTTGATTCAGGACTTGATTCTCACGCCCTACTCTGTTGCAGCTAAGCTTGTCCTTGACCAGGTGGAGGCAGTAAAAAACCTTCACATCCTTAGTGAGATCAGCGGGCAGGACTTAGAAAACGAAGCTTCGAATTTTAATTTGGTTAAGTTACCTGGGGATTTTGCCACAGCGAGTCTTACTTTTTACGCCGCAACAGCGCCCACTGAAGACGTTGTTATCCCAGCCGACGCACAGGTTAGAACAACAGGGACAGCTTTTTCAAACGCGATCACTTTCGAAGTAGACGCAGAAAACCGTTTTGCGGTTAGTGACGTTGGATCTTACTACTCTTTCGATCGCGGTCGCTACGAATTTACGGTAACCGCTACCGCAACAACAAGGGGTGTTATAGGCAACGTCGCATCTAACTTTTTGACGAGCTTGGTTACAAACGTAGATCAGATCGAAGGCGTTACTAATCTGTCTGCCGCCACAGGAGGTACCGACGAAGAAAGCGACGACGACCTTAGGGAGCGTGTCCGACTTTACAAAACAGGTAGAGCGCTTTCGACGCGCAACGGCTTGAGCCGTTATTTGCGCGGATTGGGGTTTGTTGACGCAGAAGTGATAAGAGCAGAAGAAGAAGGTTACGAAAGAGCTAATGGGGTTGATGCTTTTGTCGTTGACTACTCCACCGATACGCAAACAGATACGTTCAACTACAACCCGGCGCAAACAGAGTACTACCTAACGAAACGTCCGGTGCTAGCGGTGACGTCCGTTACAACACAGCAAATAGGTGCTCTAACAACATCTCAGTACAGCGCAAACGTTGACGAGACATCGCCTCTTCGTAGGAGTTACTACGCTCAAGACTACGTCTCCTTTAACACCTTGCCGATTGCGGTAGGATCGCAGATAAGCGTTACCTACACGTACGTTTCTCGTTTGCACAACTCGCAAGCAACGATCAACCAGCCAGCTCAACGTGTTTTGACCGCAGGCATCTTGCTAAAGAGAGCTTACCCACTAAGCCTAACCTTGAACGCAACGTTGACGCTAAAGGCCAATGCTGACGGACCTTCTACGCGCAATACGGTACGTAACGCCCTTAGTCAGTACGTTAGCGAACAATACCGTTTAGGTGATGGTTTGCAGAAGAGCGATTTAATTATCGTGCTGCAACAAGGCTACGGAGATTTTCCCGTAAACAATGTCGATGCCGTTACCCTGAATAGTTACCTTTTGACGGGTGAAAACGGTACAGTTTACCAACCCGTGAACGAACAAATCACCATTAGCAATAAGCAGCACATAGTTTACGGGTCTGCTGTGGTGGTGTAAAAATGCCTTCTGGTCAAGACGGCGCATTCCCTTCTTACTACCGCTCCGAAGCCACCGTAGAAGGCTTCGACGACGGAGCTTTTCCTGTTGTCTCGTTAGGAGGTTCGGGGCCAGGACCCGGTCCTGGTCCAGGCCCGAGCCCAACGCCGGGTGCAGGGACGTGGATGGCGGAAATGCTAATCGGCGGGGTTGTTGTGTGGTCTACCCCCTACTCTTTTGAGCAACAATCAATTACAGTACCTACCTCAAATTACGAAGGTCAGCAGTTGGTGCAGTTTAGGATTAGGAGGATTTCGTGAGCATCCATTGGGTAGCCACGACAGGAAACGATACTACCGGAAGTGGTAGTCGAGACAACCCTTACAAGACAATCGAAAAAGCTCTTACTGTTTTTGAAGACAAAGATCAGATTAGAATTTTAGACGGGACATACACACCGGTAGACTCTGTTGTGGTGTCTGGAAAAGAGGGAAGCATTTTTGCTGAAAACCCTCAAGCAGTTTACATCCAACCGCAAAAAACAACGGTGCATCGAGCTGGTGTTGTAATCCTCGACTCTCCGAGATTTTCGATCGTAGGAGTAAACATTCTGCAAGCAGCGGATTCTAGCGGAAACTTAATTGGTATCTACGCCGAAAGCGTACAAAACTTTATTTGTTTTACTTGTTCGGTCCAGGGATTTGTGGTTCCTAGTGGAGACGCTTACGGAATTTTCGCCGCTGGGTCAGGCAGGATAAAGGACTGCGACGTTGCGGATCTGTCTGCCAGAGACAATCTTTATGGGATCCGAACTCTAGGGTTAGACGTAATCGATTGTTCCGTTACTGAACTTTCGGGAGTGCAAGGCGACGTTTGGGGAATTTATGTCGACGGCGGTGCGTCGTGATCACTGCTTTGCTTTTAGAGGGATCAGGGAGCCTCCCGAAAAATGCGACCGTAGGGTCTTTAGTGGGACTTACCGGCCCTGCAGGTTACAAGCGCTACGAATGGACGTTGCTGTCTAAGCCCGAGAAATCTACAAAAGACATTGTGCCGACAACTGGAGTAAGCACAAGACTTCGTTCCGATGCTTTTGGGGCGTATCTAGTAAAACTTACTGTAGACCGTGATCTGCCAACGCAAAAAACGTGGACTTACTCTTTTTCCGTCCCGCAAACTGCAACTGGGGTTGTCGCTGAAGAGCCCTCTTTTTCAGGAACCTTTGGCGTAAAAAACGGTGGTTTTGAAAGCCCTGGGGAGCTTCCTGGCTACGCTAAGCATTGGGGGGTAACTGACACCGCAGGTGCTTTGCAAAACCTCGCAGGGATAACCCGAGGGCGTGTGGAGCCTACTAATTTTCGTACTGGTAACGGTCGCTATGCAATGTGCTTGGGCGACGAGTTGGGGGGAAGCGCATTCGGCTCTTCGTCAGTAGGATCAGTATTTGAAGTTAGTCAGGTAGTAGATCTTTCTGGTTCCGACTCCATACAGTTTCAAGCGAAAGAACTGTACGGTCCTGAACCTCCTGCAGGCTACGTGCCTCCTGGTGGTGGCGCTACTCCCCCAGACGATTCAGGCACTGTTACTTACACAGACCTTGGTGGCAATTTGTGGGAAGTAGAAATTACTATTACCACCCCTCCACAACCCCCAGACCAAGAAATATCATATTTTGGAATAGGTGGCAAAAACACGTTTCCTGAAACCAACGGTGTAAATTTTTCAGAAAGCTCGACGCAGTTGACTAGTAACGAAGTTGTACGAGGGTCAGACGCTATTGGTAAACATTATAGGCGGTGGCAGGCTCCTGTAACAGGAGATGTTGTATACGCCAAATTTTACAGCACCCCCAGGTATTATGGTTATTACGGTCAAAGAGAGTACAACCCAACCATAATTTATGTTGGTTATTCGGTTTACGGTTTGTCTGTGTCTGGGCCCATTATACAATCCTACGGGTGGTTGACTAACCCGTTTGGAACTGCTTTGTACATGTCTGGGGAAATTTGGGAACTCCCTTCTCCTGCAGCTAATCCTTTAGACTACATGGCAGCAGACGGGACTACCGGAATTAACGTTGGCAACCCAATGGTTGCGTATGCACCTACCGGACCTTGGTCTGTTCTAAAAGATGAGTGGCATACAATTCTAATTATAGGTTTTGGTCAGTATGATTGGATAAAAGTAGATGATATTAAACCGACCGTAACTTTGAGAGTGCAAGGGTAAGGGAGTTCAGATGGCAATTCCCGCTTTTTTTATCGATAACGTCACAGTAATAAAATCCGGTACTGTAGTGGTGCGAGGCAATAGAGTAACAAACCTGAAAAGTGACAATGCTTCGGTTACCGGAATTTATATTGCAAATTGCAAGTCGCTTCGGGCTTACCGCAACCAAGCGTCTACGCTATCAGCAAAACCTGATATCGACCCGTTTCGAGATCAAGAAGTGTCGATCGGAATGCAGTTGGTTAGTTGCGGTTTGTTGTCTGGAGGCGTACAGGGCACAGCAATACTTGTTTACAACACCCAAACGCGCTGCGACTTTGGATTGGTTGCTGGAAGCAGATCCAACCTTCCCAACATCTACAACAACACAACGTACAACTGCAACACCCATTTGTCGTTGGGGTCAGATACAGAACTAAAAAATATCAGCATGTCGAACGCTGAAGAGCATCGGTCATTCAACGCGGGTGTGGCAATCAATGCCTTGGGCACAGTGTCGATCGACAACTTCATCAAATACGGTGTAGCTAATTTTGACCCCGATATTACCCAAGGTGAAAACGCATACACCGAAAAGCCTTTGTTCATTGACGAAAAGAACGAAAACTTTACCCCTGACTACGTGTCTCCTGCTATTAACAAAGGTGTTGCAAATCCTTTGCAGACGACTTACGTCGACATCGGCGGGGTTACGACAAAGATCACAACAGAGGATACTGTCCAACCTGACTACCAATGGGACTTGCTTGACAACACTTTTTGGGATGTAGATAACGAAGACTCTGTTGAAATGGCCTTTATCCGCACGCTGCAAAGCCGTGTTGTGGGGGCAAACCAGGCAGCGTTGTTTTCGGCGGTGCGCGACTACAAGCTTTTAGATGCGGACAGTAACTTAGGTTTTTCTGAAGTATTTCCAACTTACTCTGTTTACGCAAACGAGAGCAGAACTAAGAAACGTGTTCAGGATCTCTGGTTTGCCGCGACTAATCCGGGGACAATTCAAGCGTTGCAGAATGCGATCGGTGGATACAACCGTTACCCGAGCTTTTTTAGACGGCTTGAAGACCGTCCAAATGCGTGGGTGATAGGAGCTAGCACCTTAGGCGTTGACAACGTCCTGCTGGGCCAGGACGGGCTTAGGTACGGTATTCAGATTGAGGTGCTCGGCACCAACACACTAAGCACGTCAGCGAGTGGGGAAGCTTACGATCTGGTGCAAAATTCGGTAGCGGACTTAGCTCCGACCCATTGGTTTCTGAGGGATGAAGCGCAACCAGAAAATTACATTATGTTCGCTGAGGACTACAACGGGCTCGAAAACAGCACGTTGAACAACATGCGGCTCAACGATGACAACGGAATTGAACCACAAGGAACGGGTTCGTGCTCGTTGATAAGCCCGTCAATTTCGACAACCACCGCACCTGTGTCTGGATCAACAATAACGGTTGCGGCGTCGGGGTACGAGCTAAGCGTCCTCGACAGGCTTTACAACCCAGATGTTTCAAGAAAAGTGTACTACCGCAAAGGAGACAGCACGGCAGAAGTTACTTCTTCGGATTGGACTGAAGTGACTTACCACATAGGGGAGTTACTAACGCTCGATAAACAGTTTATTCAATTTCGAGTAACGTTACAGGATGTGGAAAATACTTACGACTACGAATTTGTAAGCTTAGCTTTGAGACCTTATCAAGCAAAGAGAAACTGGCCTTCCGGATTCAGGCTTTTAGCCTAAGGAGCTACAATGGAACGAACTAAGTACTTCAACAACACGATCCCGACTGAGACCCAACTAAGTTGGACCGAAAGTTCTAGGTCCCGGTCGATCCTTAGGCGACAAGATGCGACAGCGCAGATGGGGATTGTTTCGGGATTTCAGATAACAATCAACTCTGCAGACTCGTCAAAGATCGATATCGCAGCAGGAACCGCGTACACAGGCGGTAAATTCAAGCAAACAGAAGTAACCGGAGATGGCATCGGTGAGCGTATTTCTACGCTTACTACCAGTGCGAGCGGGGGTAGCCTAAGCGGTTCGTATATCGTTCAGGGGTTGGGCTTAGCCAGCTACAGCAACGGCGAGTCTAACTATGTGGTTGTCAAATACACCGAAGAAGACACCGTCCCCCTATCCGAGGTTGATTACCCGTTTACCCAGCACAAGACAATTGTCTCCGAAAAGTACACCACCGAAGTCTACCGCGAAGCGGATTACAGCGCGCTTACGAACGAGCAAAAACAGACTAGGATCCTAGTAGGGATCGTGGTGGCGCGCGGCGCTGGGGTGGCGCTGTCGCTTGCAGACGTGACTCAGGTGGTCCAGCCCCGAACGCATCCTATCCCTTTGCAGCCGTCGAGTATTACAGGAGTCACGATAGAGACGATTTCGGATGAAACTACGATAGGAAATGCTACGCTACGGTACGAAGGGAGCACCAAAAAATTATATTGGACTGCGCCCGGTGATACCGAAGGGACAGGTGTTGCACCCACGTCTTCGGGAAATTTGGAGATATCTAGCGCGAACACGACATACACACTTCGTTTGACAATTGTGTACGGTAATCTACCGTCTGCGGACATAACCGAAACCATTACGATTCAAACGCTGTACGGTTCAATTATTCCCAGGTACAGTGCGGTCGATAGTCTTCACAGAGATTTGCAAGGGACGGGCATTCCAACGGCAACTAATCCTCACGCACTTAGCTTAAATGACATTACGGGCGGTACGTTCGACCATGCCGATGACTTTCATGTAAACGGCATAAGTGTTGATGCAGATACAACTCAATTAGCGACCGAGATCGATACGTTCAACGATCGGATTGTGATCACTAATTTGGGAGGAAGCAACAACAAATTTTTGATTGATGGCATTGATTACGAAACGATTGCTAATGTGGCCGCCGGGGTGAGCGCCTACGTAGAATTTGACACTACCCCCAATTCAGCCAGTGGCGAATATTTGATCTATCTCAATTCTGCAGGTGCTCAAAGTCAAGTTCAGATATCTGACACGGCGCTCTGGGATACTGATATTTACCTCATTGATATGCAAAATAACACTGCGGGCAATTGTACTATTACTTGGGATTCTACGACGCAAACTCTGTCGTACCAAGCGGCAACAGATGTAGCAGCAGGATCGGAAGTACCGGTTGTGTTGGATTCTAGTGGTAATCCCACCGGATACTATAAACTTTACTCAAACACGTTAGACAATTGGGTGATTGTTAGATGCGTGGGCGCATTAGGTGGTGACAACTCAACCACTTTTACAACCGCTATGAATAATATTGATCAGCCGAGCGAGCGAATTTTACGACTGGCGCTTGTCAACTGGGATTTGGTTACAGAAACGCTAAGCCATCTCAGAGACATTAGAGAATGGGCTACTGCAGATGTGCGCCTGAGAATTGACGAAGAGCACGATACAAATGGGGCGCATACGATACCCCTTAGAAATAAGCTTCAAGGAGCCGTCGAGACCGGTCCTGCTGCTTATTTCCGTGCAGTATCGGATACGGGAATTGAAGGTAGCGCTGGAAACGTTGGGGTCTACGGGCAAGCAGAAACAACTATTGGCGGCGGGTTCGTTGCATCTGACGTGGGAGTTAGCGCAAGTGCAACCAATACTGCTGTTTACGCAGAAGCTGCGGCGACTACAGCTATTTATGCCACGGCTCAAAGAAAAGCAATAGTTGCGGAAGCAGCGAGTGAGTATGGAATTATTGTATCCGCGTCTTACTACGCGGTAACTGCTCATGCAAGCAACTACGCCCATATTGCGACTGTTTCAGGCACTGTTCTGGGAACCCAGTATGGAGTTTATGTTGTTTGCGTAAATCAGGCTGCTGCAGGCACCGAGGTAGGTGTTTATGTGTACAACGGTGGTGCTACTCAAGATATTGGAGTATGGGCATTCAACCTCTCCGGAACCGGTATCTACGGTTATCAAGGGGGGGCTGTCGGAACTGGAGTTGTTGGAAGCGCCATTTTGATGACTGCAGTTGGTGTTGCTGCAATCCACGACAACACCACGGGCATTGGGCTTAGTTTAGAAGCTCGTATGAAATTTGAACACATCGAAGACACTGCAGCCAATGCGGAGTACGCCAGTTGGATACCAATTTACGATTCTAATGGCGATGTACGATACATTAAACTCTACACCCCGACCTAAGATTTTCTAGCGTCTTCCAAATTTGGTATCTTTTTTTCTTCGCATGCTGCTAGATCGAACCCCGCGTCTAACGTCTCAGAATCCACAACGCAAGTCTGGTTTGCGCAGTGCCAGTGCATGACCCCACCGGTTTTTAGGTTTTTGTATCCTGGCATAAATTTATGAATGCTTCCCACCGGGCGGTTGCAAGGCCAAAGAGGGCACTGGCAATTGCTGTTAGAAATGTTGATGTGATTTTCGTAACCGAAAAATTTAGGATCGGTTGCGTGAAACGCTACGATGCTCTTTAGTCTGAGGGCTGCGCTAACGTGCGCAAAAACAGAGTCAATCAAGATTCGGTGTTTCGCCAATGGCAATATTGAACAGGTATCGCGCATCGGCATTCCCAGAGCATTGTGCGTATTTTCAATCGGTGGATCGTTTGCCGCACCGATTTGGACAAAATCAAACTCGTTCGAATAGCTTCTAATAAATTTTTGCATTGTTTTGGATGGAATGCTTTTCAGACTCATAACTCCTTGTGTGTGTAGCAGCACAACCGGTTTTGTGAACTGCATCATCCATTCTTTGGCTGCACACTTCTCGAACTCTGTTATTACGTAGTCGGGAGGCTTCCCGTCGTATTCGACGTTGTTGACTCGGCAGATGTACTCGGGAAGCGTTTTTGAATTGAATCTCGGATAGTCAAAGAAAGCGTCATAAGGAAACCTGTCTTTGACAAATCTTAGCTCGTCGAGTTTGTGAGGTTCGATAAACTGATTAAATATTTCACGAATTTCGTGTTCGACTTGAAAGCTTAGCAACCGATCGATATGCGGGTTGCCGTACAACATGTGCGCCCACGTGCTGAGAACAATTAGTTCGTCCTCGGGATAGGTTTTTTTCAGTCCTCGGATTGTGGGGGTTGCCGCAACAACGTCCCCTGCACCACCTTGAATGATGTAGACGATTTTCATAATTGTCGGGAATTATTTTTCGGTTAGTTTTTTGAATGTGGCTAGTGCGGATTCGAAGATTTCGTTACGCTTGCTTTCGATTACGACTAGTTGACTTAGCAGATCGTTTTTTTGCGCGTCTTGGTCAGTAAGTTTTTCCAGACTGCAGATCCAACGGTTGTTTCGTTCTACCTCTTCCTTATGGGATTCGATTAACTGCTTATGGCGGTCAGCCACAGTGCGATCATACTCAATACGTACTGCGCGCCGTTGGTTGTCGTAGTTGACGACTTCTTCCCAAGTTTTTAGGGTGTTTATTGCCTGCTTAATTCCTACACGTGTCGACAATGTGTTATAAACTTCTTTCCATGGGCCTTGGATATCTGCATCGGTTATCGTATCTAATAGTTCGTACAATTCTTCAAGTGTTTTCTTTTCGTCGGTCATTTTTTCGTTCCTTTCAAAAAATGATTGCCGTTATTGCTCAACCCAATTGTTGTGCAAAACTTCGTTAGCAAATTGTGCAGTCTCGGGGTCGTCGACACATTTGTGGACGATTAGTTCTAAAGCTTTGCGGTAGTAGTTAGCTTTTAGCGTGTCTTGTAAATCGATCTTGGTAACCTTGTTTTTGGGGAATTCCTCCTGGTACTCTTCGATTGTCATGGTCTCGCCAAAATCTTCATCAATAAAATAAACTTCAGGCTCGCCCCAGTGGTTTTCTCGGTCTGTTGCTAATCGAGGTTTTTTCCCTGTCCCGTCAATGTCGCACGTGATCAAATAGTAACTCATTTTGCTACCTCACTAAGAATTTTATTGTAAAGCCGTACGTCACACATCTCGTTTGAGTTATGTTCTACTTGGCCACGAACAACACGACCATCCTGAACCCGCGTGAATGTGTACCCGTACTTTCTTTTGGGGCGTTTGACAACAGGAAAACCCGTTTCGTCAGTTATTGAGATCACACCGATTAGGGTGCCGCTGTATCTGATTTCGATTGTTTGCATTAGAAATCCTCTGTGACGCAAATGTTGTACGAACAATGGGCAACATTATTGGAGAGTTTTACGATTTTATCGACCTTGCCTGTTTGCAAGTTGAGTAGAAATACGGTTAGAGGAGAGGTACCAACTAAGTAACTGGCACCTGCGAAGTGGGTCATTCCTCGTTGCCAACCAGCTCTTGCAAAATGAACCGATCGGTGCTTAGTGCTGTGAACATTGGTAGAAATGGTTCTAACCCGCTTGTGTTTTTCCAAGCTGTAAATGCAAACGGATTGTCCTTGGGTGTTGTTGACTGCAATATTTCCATTCGGTAAAGAACAAATGTCGTGAGGGGCTCCAAGGCCACCGTCTTCGATTAGCAATTGGCAAGACCCGTTTTTATTCAACTCGTAGATTTGTTTGTTTTTGCAAGATAGAAAAAGAAGGTTGCCTTGATGTACACACAAGTTGTTGATGTGCATTGTGTCTTTGTCTTCATAAGGACCTAAGAATTTTTTCCAAAGCGTGTTGCCTTCAAAATCCACTTTTAGAATAAGATCTCGAAGAGAGCAAGAAATGGTAATTCCTTCGTCGTCTACTAAAATATCATGAATACCTGAAAATAACGGGTGCGTAATCGTTTGGACTAGGTTGAGGGTTCGGTCAAGTTTTCGAATTGTCGTAGCCGTTGCTACGTACAAAAAACCGTTGTGGTGTTTGATTCCTCTACAGCCTCGATTTCCCCCTCGTGGGTTCCAGAACCCTTCTTTTTCAATTGATGGCTCTGGTATGGCTACTTTTTGTTTTATGGTTCCTTCATACCAATTTAGCTCTAAAAGGTAGCCAGTGAGTTCTTTGTTTGACCCACGTTTGACGGTCGTCAAAAACACCCTTCTCATTTCAGGTGTCTCCTATTTCTTTTTCTCGATTCTCTTAAGAAGAGTCTTGCCGGTTTTGTTGATAAGTTTTCTCAGATCTCTTTCAAAGTCTCGGTGTATTTGGTTGGCTTCTGCCGCCCAAGCACGAATCTCTTTGTTCGAAACTTTTTCCTTTTTCGCGATTTCGGCAAGAACTGTTAGCTTAGCAAAAATACGACTTCTGTAAATAAGCCAAGCTTCATGGACTAGGTTTTCACCTAGAATTTTCTCGTTTTTGGGCATCTTTTATCAGCTCTTTACCTGCTGCGGTGATTATGTCTTTGAGTTCGTTCGACATGTACTCACGAAAGGCCTTGGCTTCTTTTATCCAAGCAACCACTTCTTTTTTGCTAGCTTTACGGGCGTCGTTTATCAAAAATGAAGAAAGCCCAATTAGGTCAACGTAGGCTTTTGTTCGCAGACCTGCAAAGTTAGCAATGTGGTTTTCAAGCATGGAGTTGCTCTAAGGTGATTATTTCGTTAGCTACTTCGTCCTTGACCAACCTAAACGGGTCGAGCTTTGGGTATCCGGAGGCTGTAGCGTGCCCACCTCCACTTAGTATCTTTGCGATGTCTGCAACATTGATTAGTTTTGTGGCTTCTTTTCGAGATCTCAAAGACACCGTAGAGTGTGTGACTATGGCAACGTATTCGATCTCAGGACACTTCTTGAGAATGGTGCTTGCTAACTGGCTGATGTCTTGAAACGCAACCACAACGGTAAAAGTGTTGCCCGCTAAATCCTGATAAAGAGGCAAGTCTTTTTGTAAGTACTTGCTGATTCGTTTTTCTTGGTTGCGCAACAGAGCTTCCACAACCTCTGTGTCAACAGCCCCGTGCGGTCCTCTGGTGATCAACCGATTAAAAAAACAATCACGACCTAAGAAATGAAGCATAAGGTTGAGGTGCTCTCCCCATTGTCGGTGAGGACTGTCGAGAAGCCAACAATCGTAGGCAGTCACTGCTTTGACAAAGTCAACCCAACGCTCCCAAATCTCGCCTACTTCGACCATGTGATCAAACATGATCTCGGTAGCCGACACTTTGAAATTGAAGACCGTTTTTGCTTCTGTCTTAGGTGTGGCGGTTTGATGATGATCGAAAATAATTAGCCTTGGGTCATCAACCTTTGTTGGGCAGAGATCGCTAATCAAAAGAACGTCTTTAGGGTGTTCTGCGAGTATTTTGGTTGCGTTGTCATCTACGTTGTACGGTTCGCAATAGTAAATGTCTCCCGCGTCTTTGTGGAATTTAGAAAACAAAGCGGCGCAAGCAACCCCGTCAAGGTCGGTGTGCGTAAGTAAATGGGTGGTCATACTAATCAGCCTCCGGGTTTTTTACGTGTCTTGTCCCGCAGAACGCCAATATTGTGTCTGCGAATACCGTCCACGTTTAGGCCTAAAGCAGAGAAGGTTGTCCGGTGGTGGTGCATTACAAACGTCCCTAAGCTCAAAACCAATTGCAACCCTGCAGACCGTAGGCGGTGACAATACTCGTCGTCGTCACCTAATCCATACCCGAAATCCTCACAAAGAACACCGTATCGATCAAAGGTCTCACGACGAAAAGCAGCACAGAAAAAACTTAGTGGAAGCTTCTTAGTGTCAATGTACCTTTTGCCAAAATTGCGATCTAAGTCGCGGGCGTACTCCCCAGGATTAGCTCGGTACGTGGGCAACCCCAATTGCCAACGTGCGTTTAGAGAGCACGCCTCCTGCCAAGCGATTTTGCTTTGGGTAATTGGGCCAACACATCCGACCTTAGGGTCTTTTGCCAAAGGGTAGATTAGTTTTTTATCCCAGTTGACTGTGACCTCGGTGTCGTTGTTTAGCAAGACGACGTACTTACCCTCTGCTTCTTTGATCCCCGCGTTGGTCCCTCTGACAAAACCTGTGTTGTGCTTGAAGCGCACCAGCTTGGTGTGCACACGGGGACACCTGGCTTGCTTCAAAATAATGTTGTGCTCCTCTTGTCGGGATCCGTTGTCCACCCAAACAATTTCATAAGGTGTCTTAGTCCATTTTCGTATCGAGGCAAAGCACCTGACAGTCAGAGTTGCTTGGTTGACCGTGGGGATCACAATACTTAGTTCGGGTACGAATCCGTCTTTATGGGGCATTTGCTGGTTTCCTTAGACGTGACGAGGGCCTTTATTTTTTCTTAGTTCACGATCCTTGAATTGGCGGTAGCCTGGTGCGTCGGGTTCTTCGCAATGGATTATTAGTTCTCCAGGGACGTGCCAAAACCCAACCCGGTAGCCGTGTTTGTAAGCTGCTTTGCTTACCCGAAAGTCGATTCCGTACAGAGCGCCTTTCGGGTGCCCCCCACACTGCAAAAACTTATCTCGTGGGCTTAGGCGACAAGCTCCGTTGACCAACCACTTGTGCCCCCAATTTGTGATTAGCCCGGTTCCACCTTTGATCTTGGCTTGGTACCCTCGGTCATCTCGGTACATCTGAGTACCGCTTCTGAGGGCAAAGGATGCTGTACCTGCCCATTGAAGGTCCCAAGACAGGTACAGTAGCTTTTCGTCGTCAATGAGCCTGTGGGCTCTTACAAGGCGTTGAGCAAAGTTACGTGGAACTTCTAAGTCGTCATCGATTTTGAGAAAGTATTGCCCTTCCCCCATGGCAGCGATGCGGTTGAATGCTTCCATGCCTAGGTTGCACGTGCTTCCAACGATTTTTATTTCTTGCGGGATAGATTTAGACCACTCCCAGAGCCAATCAAACGTGCCGTCGTTTGAAAAGTTATCCCAAATAATTATTTCTGCGTCGATGTCCCCAACGCGCTCAACGATCGAAGGAAGGTATTTTGCAGTGATCGGCAGGCGGTTGAACGTACAGACACCGATTGTAACTGCGTAGCTCATTTAACCGCTTCGAGGTTGAGGGAAATGTGAATGCCGCTGTCTTTGTCCATGTGAGGTACGTAAGCCTGGGAGTAGTCGTCGTAGTCCATATCGGCAAAAACTGTTCTCCAATCCCAACCACGTATCGTGTAAAACCCTGCATCGACTAAAACGTTAGTTAGGGTAGCAATATCGTAGCAAGTAGCGTGTTGCATTTTGACTTCGCCCGTGGTCCAATGCCCATACAAAGGACCAAGAATGTAATCAAGCTTCCCTGTCATTTTGTAAACGTCGCACAAAGCTGCAAAGTCAGGAACAGCTAAACGCAAAACGCCTTCTTTTTGCAGCACCCGCCGCCACTCATCTAACACGTCAGGGACTTGCTCTTTCGGAAAGTACTCAAACACATGAGAAGCATAGATTAGCTCAACGGACTCCGATTCGAAATTGGTTAGGTCCGTTATACTTTGACAATAGTCGATATGCGGCCCGCAATCGTAAGAGACATCGACATGTACAAAGCCTGGCAAATAACGTTTTCCACAACCTAGATGCAATTTCATAGCTTTTTTAGTACCTCGCAGACTGAGTCGATTTCCTCTTTTTCCAAGCAGCACGAAGAAGGCAACCACAAACCTCTTTCCGAAATGTTTTTGGAGTTACTTAATCCGTTGGTTTGCGGGAGGTAAGATCCGTTTAGTCCTGAAAACACAGGTTGTGTACTAAGGATCGGGTAGAAAGGTCGTGATCCAATTTGTTTGCCTTTCAAGACTTGTCCAACGTAGTCGCGATCCGTTTTGTCTTTGCAAAGAATCTCGACGAACCAAGGAACGTAGCCCTCGCAATTACCCTCTGGAATTTCGAAGCGAGTGTCTTTTAGGTTAGATCGATACCTGCGTAGTATGTCTCGTTTGATGCTGGTTCGCACTTCGATCGTACTAAGTTGTGAAATGCCTAAAGAAGCTTGCAGATCGGTGAACTTGTAGTTCATCCCAAAGGCAGTGTGTAAATCTACACCCGGCTCTACCCGACCGAAATCTTTTAGTTGGCGAATAGCTTTCGTTACCTCTTTGTTGTTCGTTACAATTGCACCGCCTTGACCGGTCGTTATTATTTTGTGTGGTGTGAACGAGTAAACACCAATATCGCCAATGGTTCCTACGTACTTTTCCTTGTCAGTTTTCGATCCAAAGGCTTGGCAAGCATCTTCTATCAAGTACGTGTTTGAGCTTTTACATTTTTTGGCTAACTTTTCCAGCCCGTCAGATCTGCCATTAATTGCAACGTAGATAACAGCATCGCACGGTTCTAGTTTTTTCAGATCCAAACAAAAACTTTTGGGGTCAACGTCAGCAACAATGGGCTGTGCTCCTGCTGCAATTACCGCGTTGATCGTTGCGATCATTGTGTAGTTGGGGACGATGACTCTTTTTCTCCTAAGCTCAAGAGCCTCCAAAGCTAAGTAAAGAGCAGTCGTTCCGCTAGGGACCATAGTTGCGTATCGAGAACCTACGTAGCTTGCAATCTCGGCTTCGAAAATGTTTGTGGTTTTATGCTCTGTGATCCACCCGCCAGATTTGAGATACAGATTTACTAAGTCTTGGTCCTTTGGGGTTATCCAGGGTTCGATTTGAGGAATCACTTGATAAGCTCCCGATCTTCGGAATCGGATTTGACTTTGTAGCTTCCGGCTTTTACCTCAAGCATTGCTGCCGGTCCTTGAATAACTTCGTAACCCACGCCTCCTGCTAAGTACGTGTAAAAGTCTCCAGGGCGTAAGTGCTGTTGATGCACAACTCTGCGGTCGTTGCCGTAAACAACTAGCTTCAGCAATCCGCGAAACACGAACAAGACTTCTTGGGTTTGTGAAATCACACGCGGGCGGTACAGATGTGCGTGAGGTTTTAGGTTGTCTCCTGTTTGGCGCAAAAACTTAGCAACTTGGATATCTTGTTTTGGGTCTGTAATAAACTCCAAAGGATCGACACACGTATGCAGGCTGTCTACAATCCCCAAAAGCTCTCCATCGTTTCCTACTATCTTAGTCACAGCTTGCTCCGATGCTCTTTCATCGAGCACTCGATCATTTCATCAATCAAGTCTTGTACTGTGATTTCGGGTTCCCAGCCGATCTCTTTTTTGATTTTAGTTGGGTCTCCTTGCAACGCAGGAACCTCTTTAGGTCGGGTGTATCGAGAGTCGTACCGTACGTACTTTTCCCAGTCCATATCAAGCTTCTCGAACACCTTGATCAAGAACTCTTTGACTGAATAGATTTCGTGTGTGGCAACAAGCCAGTCTCCTGGTGTGTCGTGTTCCATCATCATAAAAATGGCACGCATATAATCTTTGCTGTGGCCCCAGTCACGCTTAGCTTCGAGGTTGCCTAACACCAATTCTTTTTGCAGCCCCAATTTGATCCGTACTGCAGAATCGACGATCTTTGCAGTCACAAAGTTTTTTCCACGACGTGGCGACTCGTGGTTGTGCAATATCCCATTTGTCGCATGGATGCCGTAGCCGTCTCTGTAGGTTCGTACCAGCCAGTACGCAGCAAGCTTTGCAGCACCATACGGACTGCAAGGGTGAAAACACGTCTCTTCGTTTTGAGGGGGAGGGCTCATACCAAACATTTCAGAACTGCTGGCTTGATAAAACCGGGTTTTCTTCGTCAAACCTAATTTACGAATTGCTTCAAGCAACCGCAGGGGACCAATAGCGTTGACGTCCATTGTGTAGATCGGTGTGTCAAAGCTAACTCTAACGTGGCTCATTGCAGCTAGGTTGAACACCACGTCAGGACGTAGATCGTACAGCACCTGGTCAGCTTCTTCTGCCAAGTCTCCGTAAACCACATTTATTTTTTCTCTTGGAAAAAGCAAATGGTCAATACGTTCGGTGTTGAACGTAGATGCCCGACGCATCAAACCGTACACTTCCCAACCCTTTTCTAAGAGCAACTCTGAAAGGTAAGATCCGTCTTGTCCTGTAATGCCTGTGATCAAAGCCCGTTTCATACTTTCCCCTTCACAATATCGAGAAGTTGATCTGCTCTGTTGGCGTAGGTGTGTTCCGCCAAAATTAGTTTTTGGCCTGCTTTAGCAATTGCTTTGCGTGCATCGTCGTGTGCAAGGTAGTAAGTGAAACGGTGTTTGAAGGTTCCCCAATCTCGGTAGTAGCAGACATGACGGTTGTGCTTGAAAAGTTTTTCGATTCCTGGGTTGTTGTCCATAAGTAAAAAACCGCCAGCCCCCATAACAAGAAAGACTCGGTCGTTTAGATAACCCGGAGCTTGTCTTACGTGGTTGCTAATGTTGATCCGTGACGAAGCAAAAAGATTATGAAGGTCCCGCCAATTCTTGAAAACACCCTTGTAGTAAGGCCTCAAAAACGGGTCGCCTTGAAACAGGCTGCTTGACCCTTTTTTTGTCCATGCAGCAGCACCGAAGATTTTTAGTGAATGCCCTTGTTCTGCGATCCACCGCATAATCTTAGCCCGAGGGATATTTGTTGTTTTGTACGGGGAGCCAACAAAAATAACATCCGTCTTAGAGGCTCGGGGAGTCACTGAACGCTCAATCGAGTCCCAAGCAGGGTAGAAGGTGTGGGGTTCGATCCCAACCTCTCTGTACGGTTTGTGGACGTTTGAGCACGTCAACGCAACATCGTATCCTCGATGCATTTGGAGATTTCGAAAAGTGGGGATAAAAAAAGGGTCGTCTTGCGACCAATAAACCATAAGCCCCACCATTTTTTTGATCTTCAAGTTGGTCTCGGGCCAAATGTGTTTGTTTTTTGCAAACCCTTTTGAACAAATGTAGACGTCCGGTTTGTGCTCTTGGATTAGTTGCGGAAGGATTTTTTGATTGTACTCCTGCCAGCGTTGGTCTTTGTTGACGTATTTCCGAAATTGGCAGTTGTGTTTAACAACCTGGTGGCCACGGTCTTCAAGAGTCTTGACAAGTTGGGTGTAGCCACCAACGTTAAATAAAAATTTCATTCCTCAACCTCGCGTACCGCAACCATCGTTGCGACCGAGAACATGCGTATTTGCATGCTTTGTTGGCACACACCAATTACCATGAGTCCGTTCTTCGTCTGTTTGAATCCCATCGGCTGTAACGCTCTTTGTGCGCCCTTGTAGAGAAAACTAACTTTTTTGTGGTTCTTGATCGCTTGTGCGATTTCCAACAAAGGCTCGTGTGCGATATCTTGATTTTTAGGGCCTTGGGTTTTTCCACCCGACTTGTCTTTGACAACAAGGCCACCAGGTAAGGTCTGGGTGGCTCCTGAGGCCTTTTTACGTGGGGCCTTTTTCTGGTCTGGCTTATCCGGCTTTGTTGGAAACTTAGTTCTCCCGATAGCCATTAGATCCAATCCCAGCGCTGAAAACTTTCTGAGTTCGCAATGTCGAAAGTAATCTTCATTGTGCTGACAGACCCGATCAAATGATCAAAGTTGTTTTCGTTAGGTTTGATTCTTTCTTCCTTGAAATGTGCCGTAACTACCCAAAGCCCGCCGCTCTCTACCTCTGTTAGCCCCAGACCCGCGAAGAGCAGCGTTAGGTCCGGTGATGCGTTCCAGGCTGCTCGAAGGCCACAGAAGCAATCCTGGGGCTCCTGAAAGGCCAACGGTAGGCAGTGTCCATCTTCGAGTTTGCCGGGGTTGTGAACCGCAAGAAGTACCTTACATGTAACTGCCATTTAGTTAGCTCCAAAGTAGCGCCAAGCAAATTCATTTGCGTTGCGATAGGACACAGGTGTTCCAGCATCGTGCCAAGCGCCTGTGAATAGGTAGTAGCTTAGTTTTTTATTTTGCAGGAAATGAAGGTTAACGTCGGTAATTTCCAACTCACCTCGATCGCTAGGCTCCAATTCCCGAATCGTGTCGAACACACTAGGCGGATAGACGTAACACCCAGTAACCGCAAAGAGCGCATTGTTTTTTGAAAGCTCCAAAAGGTAATCAGTAGAAGGCTTTTCGATTATCTTGCTAATTTGGCAAGAGTCACCAGGTAAAACCGCAACGCCAAACCGCTTGAGCCTTTCAAGATCGATATTTGCTAAGACAACTACCCCGTGATCTTTGTTTTTGTAGAATTCTGTTAGCACAGCATTGAGAGGGTTTTCAAAAACGTTGTCGCCTAACAAGACACAGATTGGATCCCAACCAGCGAAGTTTTCTGCAAGGCCTAGCGCTTGAGCAATTCCACCGGCCTCGTCTTGTACGCGGTAAGTAAAGTGTAAATCAAACTCCTTACCTGACCCCAAGGATTGAACGACCGCTCCCATGTGTTCGCATCCAGTAACAATCAACACCTGTTCAATTCCCATTTTTTTCATTTGAAAAATTGAACGGTAGATCATTGGCTGGGGACCGATAGGAAGTAGGTGTTTGTTGGTGGCTTTTGTTAGAGGAGTTAGTCTTGAACCTGTTCCGCCCGCAAGAATTACGCCTTTCATACGCATGTCTCCGCTAAAACAAGAAGTAGTACAGGCAAAGTAATACTAAGCAAAAAGACGACGTCGAAAATAAGATCGTCTCTGTCACCCATTGTCCAAAACCGAATAAAGTAAAACCGCTTCTGCTGTTAGCAAAACAGCACCAGTTGCAACCCAAAACCAAGGATTGCGATACCACACGTCGCTATTGTCTAGTTGTCCTTCCAAATTTGCATTGTACGTAGACAAAACCTTCAATCTTTCGTTCAGTAGCGTATTTTGCCCCTCAAGTGTTTTTATTTGTTTACTTTTGTTGTTGATTAGTTTTTTCAATGCTTCCATTTTCTTTTCAACGTGAGGCATCTTCAAATCAAGTTGGAGCAAGTAAATCGAGTCGTCTGAGGTAAAACAAACAAACTCCTTACCGTCAAACTTTTTGGCCCGCACATCTTCAAAAACAGTGAGGGACAGGAGGGCAAAAACCCAAATCATTGTTTTCTCCTAAGCCCAATCTCACGAAACTTAGCTGCTATCTCTTCGTTTGACATGTAAGGGTCGATACGTTCTAAGTCTTTTTTTAGTTTAGCTTCTATTTTCAACAGTTCTTCATTTAGCTCTATGTCTACTTCTCTAAGTTCTACAAGTTCGTTTCGCTTTAGCTGGTACTGCTTTGAAAGACGTTGCATTTCTAACTTAGCTTTTTGTTCGACTAATCTTTGTTCTAGGCGATTTATTTGAGAAGACTTGCGCCACAAAATAAGCGCCAGAACTGCTATTATCGCCGCAAGGCCCGCTACCCACCAACGTTTGAGGGTGTTTAGCATCTTTCCTCCATGTCGCGAATGCAGTGCTCCAAACCCTCGTTGAGGGACACAACGGGCTTCCAATCTAAGGTAGTACGAGCCTTGTTTGAATTTAGTGCATACCTAAGATCATGGCCTGGTCTGTCATCGACATACTCAACGTAGTCTTTCCAAAACACCCCGAGGTTGTCACAAATAATTTTTACTAAACTAATGTTGCTAACTCTTTTTCCAGAACCGAAGTTGAAGATCTGACCCTGCGCGGTTTTTTTGTTCTGGATTACTTTTTGGATTCCACGCACGAAGTCTTCGACGTAGAGCCATTCTCTAAGGTTTTGGCCGGTTCCGTAGACAGGTATTTTTTTGCGCTTCAGGATCGCCTCTATGACCGTTGGGATAAACTTTTCTGTGTGCTGTCCTGGACCGTAGTTGTTGGTCGCTCTTACGATCGTAAAGCAGAAGTCTCCGTAGGTTCGTGCACACGCTAGAAGCCACAAATCAGCAGATGTTTTTGTGGCACTGTACGGGTTGCTCGGTTTTAGTCGATCGTCTTCGACAAACTCGTATGAGTCCTCTAAACCGGTGTCTCCATATACCTCGTCTGTGGAGATTTGAATCAAATGGATATTGAGATTACTTTTTCTAACGGCTTCGAGTATTTTTTGTACTCCTGTGTAGTTGCTGCGACTAAACTTTCCGATCCCCGCTATTGAGTTGTCGACGTGGGTCTCTGCGGCAAAGTTGATTAGTACGTCGGGTCGTTCTGCCTTCAAAATCTTGTGCCAATCAAGCTTAGAAATATCTTCTTGGTAGTACTCGATAGAAGGGCTTACACGCCTCAAATCAGCAGCGTAAGTGAGGTTGTCAACAATAACGACACGGTTCGTTGGAGATAAGTAGTTAACCGCGTGCGACCCGATAAAGCCAAACCCACCCGTAATAAGTAAGCGCATATCCGAATCCTTGAAAAGGGTATTTCATTGGACATACCAGGTATTAGATTTTAGAAACTGATCCCAAGATTTAGCTTGCTTATCTTTTTCAGAAACTAAGGCAGCTTCAGGGAAAGGCCAATCTATTTTTAGAATTGGGTCGTCCCACGCAATAGTTCCCTCTTCTTGCGGGTTGTAGTAATCCGTAACCATGTATTCGACTGCAGTGTTTTCACGCAGTGCTTGAAAGCCGTGAGCAAACCCCGCAGGGATCCAAAGCATGTTTTGATGCTTGGCGCTTAGTATTGCGTGCGTCCACTGTCCACAATTAGGACCGTACAAACAAACTGCAACGTCGAAGATTCTTCCTTCTACAACCCGAACTAACTTACCTTGGTACCTTTGGTAGTGCAGTCCTCTAACGGTGTGGATCTTCGATTTGCTTAGGTTGGTTTGATAAAAACTGAAAGGTACCCACTTCTGAAAGTCTCGAAAGGCATACACCTCTGCAAATAGCCCACGATCGTCGTTGAAAATAGTCGGGAAAAACTCATAAACTTCGTGAGGTGTGTGCTGTAAGACACGTTCGATAGGCATGGGGCTACCCCCTACCGAGATAGTGAATCTAACTTAGTGTGAATTTTTATAAGTAAGGCATGTGCTTCCACAATCGCTGCTTCTTCGGGGTCAAGCTCCCCTGAATCAACAAATCCTTGAAGAAGCTTTGCTGTAGTCCCATTAGCGTTGCTGACTGCTTGAATGTACTCCGTCAAAGACTTTTGCATCGTAAAGGCCCTTTCAACGTAGCCTACGTTCGTCTAACTTATCTATCTTTCGGTAAACCGCTTCTAACTGAGAGTTGATGGCTTGCATTTCTCTAATTACGTCCGCACGTCGGGCAAACTTTTCGAGAAATTCGCTCTTTAGCTCACTGAGATCAGAAATCTTAGTTTGAAGCGCTTCTACTATTTTCTGTGCGGTTTGCAGTTCGATTAGGGACTTTGTTGATTCTCGATCCGAAGCGTCAAGTTCCTTGCACGTCTGCATTATAGCATCTATCCTGCGGTTGATCGATTCGAACTTTTTGGTCATTTCTTGAAGGCTAGTGTCTTGTGCAGACGCAACTCTGCCGAACAAGTAGCGCAACCACGCTCCGATAATCAGGGCGAAAAAGCTTACGCTTAGTCCGAGAATTGTCAGAATCTGGTTGCTCATTCACCTCTCCAAAATCAGATTGAATACTACCTTTATGAACCTTTTTAGTTCGTCTCCTTTAATCGGCTTGGCAAAACCATCCGTCGCCCCCCGACGAATAGACTCGTATCTAATATCAATGCCATCGATTGCGGTGATCACTAGTACAGGTAGTTGGGATCGGGATTTATCTTTTCTCAGTACTTTGATTAGTTCCCACCCGTCCATTTTAGCCATTAGAATGTCAGTGATCACAAGCTCGTAGTTGCGGGTCTCTATGTACTTCAGCGCCTCTGCGGCGCTCTTGGCGTGGTCAAAGCGCATTTCCCAAGTGCTTTGGTAATACTTCTTCTTAGCCGCTTGCAGCACATCTTGAACAAAGGTTGCTGTAGCAGTATCGTCTTCAACGATTAGGATCCTAGCCATTGTTCAATCCTTTTGGTTGAAGAGGGCGTTTACTTTTACCATCTCTTTTGTAGTAAGGTTGCCGCCAAGAAAATGACGAAAGTTGTCCATAGGCATGTTCGGACAAGTTTTGGTTGTACCAGGAACCTCTTTGTGGCCGATAACGTTTTTGATCTTTAAGTTGTGTTCGTTGCAAAGCCTGTTTATCAACATTTGAGAGCTAGCAAGTTGCTTCTCGGTAAAATTGCCATCTCCTACTAAGCAGACTCCAATGGTGTCTCTGTTTCTGCCGTAGGCGTGTGCTCCTACTTCGTAAGGCTCGATGATGTGGTTGTGGTCGAGCGGTCTGCCAATCTCAATCGTACCGTCAAACCAATCCCAAAAAACGTCTTTGTATGGATGCCCGTTGCCGATAACAAAGTGGTACCCAACCATCGTAAAGTTTCTGTCACGATGCCATCGATCAAAAAGAATTGCGCAACCGTAAGATAGCTTACCGGAACAATGCACCACAATTCCGCTTATCGAACGTGACAGCATTACAAATACTCCCGACTAAACAATTTCATTGATCGCTGAAATAAGGTGTTTACAAAGGGTTCTGTCGAGTAAAGGGTCTCTGATAGAGGGAAACCGCCCTTCGGGACCTCTAGAACGGTCGAAGCGAGCTAAGTCGCGGTTTCCGGCGTCTAGTTGGTCAACGATATAGGCAGACCCCCAATACAAAAACGCAGGACAGTCACACGCAACGCCAACGTCTGACACTAGGATTTCAGGGTATGCGTCGACAACCTCGTCCCAACTGTCTGCCTCTAAAGCCTCTTCAGGAGCAAGTATGTTCCAGTCAAGAATAGCAATGACCTGGCTCCAAGCTCTGTTAGATCCCGCACACTGCGTAGAGCACTCAAACACTCCATCTTCGATCACAAACTCCACGTTCGACGAACACCGTCTAGAACGGCTTTCTGACTTATTGTCAACAGCTCTGATCAAGTCTTGAAGAGACATCGCTTGAATGAGCATCATATTACTTTCTCCAGCTCTGCTAGGGTTGTTGCGGCCCTGGACAACTGTTCTCTGCGCAGTTCTACAATACGTTCTTTGTATTGGTTGGTAACTCTGCGCAACAGATCCGACATTATGCCCTCGGGCACGTTGTAGTTAGTTTTTCTAAGCTCTGTGATCAAATCACTTTGAATCAGCATAAACGTTTGCTTCAACGTTTCATTTACTTCTGAAAGGGCTCTGTCGATCGTCTCTTCCAAAAACCTTAGTACCATTACCTTAGGAGCACGCAGAGCGTTTACGTCTTTGAGCTGTTCCCGCCCCATCTCGTGCATCTTTGCCAAAACGTTCAAGCGGGAAAGCGGTTCTAAGTCACTAAGCTCTAGAAGAAGGTCTAGTTCAAAATTTGGGTTAGAGATTACTTTGTTGAAGACCTTGTCGACCTTATTGACGTAGTCCGCCGTCATTTTGGTGAGGCGCTGGTAGGCAGTATTGATTTGCTCGTTTTGTCCAAAATCGGTAGGAAGAGGCCCAGTGTTATCCAAAATCTCTGCGATAGGCTTTTTCTTCGATTCTTTTTTGATTAGGTACCGGGATTGATCGATGTGACGTTTGAAGTGATCCGCTGCTTTTGCGTAGCTAATGTTCAGCCCGTATTTTTCTTTTAGGGTTTTTCGGATCTCTGTGTAGCCTATTTTGTGGATGAACCGCATGTCGTGTAAGTTTTTTAGGTCGTCGTAAGGTAGGTTACAGAGCTTACAGGCTGGATCTGCGTTAGGTACCTCCGAACGGTTTTTCTTCGGAATGGTCATAGTAGGAACTCTCTTTTCGTTTCGTGGGCACTGCTTTAGATCTCGATTTCTACGTCCGGTGCTTTTTCTTGCTCAACGATCAATTCCACAAGTTGCCGATACATTCCTTCGAGTGTGTCTGCTAGGGTGTCTTCTTGAATGTCCCTAAGCAACGTAATCGCTTTGAGCAACTGGTTACTGGCCTTTTCAAGTTTGACCAGTTCCATAACTTACTTCCGTGTGCGCAGAAGCTTAGCTGCAGCTTCGAGGTGCTTCGAAGCTCGTTCCAACTTAGCTTTTTTCTCAGACGCAGAAGCCGGTTTACGGCTTTTCAAACGAGCACGCATCTTAGCCCGTTGTAGGAACCGGTCGAAGTTGGGGTTTTTCACCCTACGTGCGCGTCGACGAGACCGAGACAGGGCCTCACGAGGCGATGCTGTACGTCTGAGGGGCTTCTTAGTGCGTGTAGCCCTTCGGGCGAGGGCCCGACGTCGGCTGCGGATAGGGCGTTTTGTAGCGCGTCGACGAGGAAGACGTTTAGAAGTTTTTCGGCTTCGCTTTGAAGCGTAGAACTCCTCATCATCGTCCATTTCGATTAGTACCAAATCACCCTGATAAAACTCCCAGAGCAGGCCCTCTTCGGTATTGTCGTTCAACACGTCCAACGCTTCGTCTTCTTCCGAAGCGTCGTCAGACATGGGACCCCGGAGTTCTTTCGCCAAACTCGAATGCCCCATTTCCTTCATAAGGTCCGCTAGTACTTCGCGGATGTGGCTATGACCCAAAACACCGTCAGCCCAAACACCTGCATCTTCAGAAGTAAAAAAAGCAGCATTGCGTTTCATAGAAGCGTACCTCCCTTGTATCTCGTCACGCTTTTTCTGCGTCAGTTCGTTGTACCAAATATCGCCCACAGTTTTTTTAACCTGGTCTTTTGAATAGTCGGGGTTGCCCGAACTAATCTCTTTGACCATTTTGTCCCACCACTGTTTAGGTGGTTTTGCGTCTTGAGGCATTAGTATCTCCAGTGGTAATTCTCAAACACTGTAGAGTTTGGTTTTGCGCTGCTGTCTCCTGGGATATCGTAAAGCGGTAGCGGAGATTGCCTTACGTTATTTCTGCCGGATTGACTGTCGCGGAACATGTTTTTGAAGCTAGGACGTACCTTAGGCTCAACGTGCAAAGAAGCTAAGCTTTCCATCGATACCGTTGCTTTTTGATTTCCCAGATTCATAATCGAGGGGGAGTACACAACCCCTCTTCGAATAGGGACAAAAAACGATACCCTTTTTTTGTAGGCACCAGCGACTTCTGCAAAAACTTCAACTGTCGCTTCTCCTAAGTAGTTGCCGCGATCAAATCCTCTAAGTGTTCCTGGAAATACCTCTGCAACGACGTCCGCCTCGTCGAGAAAGTCTCGCAAAAATTCTGTGGCTTCGTAGGCAATCCACTTTACCTTCTCGTTGTGGCTTGCCTCTGCCGTTAGAATGCGATCGTCGTACAGTTCTCGTCTCATGGCATTTTCACGTTTTCCAAATCGCTGGGGGTAACCTTCATAATCTGAAACGGGTCCAGGGCAACGAGATACATGTCTTCGTCAACTAAATAGTCAACGACTTTACCGACGCGGTCTTTGCCTTTTAGCATGACCATGTCTTGTATCTGGAAGGGGATCTTTTTCGCCTTGACGAGGTGTCTAACTTCTGCGGAGTGTTCATTCCACGTTTGCTCACCCGCAGCGATACGTTCTAACCGACCTGACGTAATCATTTGTTTCAAAGACTGCAGCCAAGTAACGTCATCCTTTTGTTGGGTCATCTTGGCTACTTTGATTAGCTCGTCGAGTATTGCGGTAGTTATTTTTCCTGTAGGTTGTTTTTGGGCCACTCGCTTCGCAAAGACTTTTAGCCTTGGCGAGCGGTCCTTGGCAAGATAAGCAAAGTCTTGGCAGCTAATCATTTGGTAACCTCTTACTCGCCGCTCATTTTTTCAGTGAGTTCTTTGGCAAACGCGGGGTCGCCATAAACCTCAGCGTAGTACTCTTCGAGCTTCTTGCGCTCTTTGTTTACGTCGTACCGTTCCATGCTGTCAGCGGCCACGAGCCGGTTGCGGTCACCGAAGGCCACTACCGCGTTGCCAACCTCATCGAAGCGCTTGATGCGCCCTACGCCGTCTGGTGTCGAAACGGCGTCGCCCACCTTCAATTCTTCGCTGGCTTGCTCTACCACGTGCATGTCGTTGGTGTTGCGTACGAGTTGCAAACCGCCTTCAGTCGTTCGCAACTCCCAGATCTCAGCCACGTTACCCGAGGCGTCGACTTTGCGCCGGTACAGCGCGGTTCCGATCGGCTGGAAGTCTGGGGGAATTTCTCTGGCGCTGGCGACGGGGATAATGTTTTGACTGGGGCGCAGGGAAAGGTTGACCAGACCGGCGTCAGTATCTACAACAACCTGGGGCCAATCGATCTCCATGCCTTCTGCGTGCTCGCCTACCAAAGCCATGAGATCCGATTCTGTGGGAAATCCGAATTCCTTGTTGTAAGCAACTTCGACTTTTTGGTACCCGGTGGAAGCAACCTTAGCTCGCTGCACGTACTTCAGATCCGCACGGTACTTCTTCTCGGACAAATACTTCGACAGGGTTGAGGTAACAGATTTCTCTAGCCGATCTTTGTTGTGGTTAGCCACTCTGCGCATTTTTTCCAGTCCTTTAAGCATTTCGACGCCTCCTAATGAAACTTTCTTTGGTCGATCTTTTGCTGCTCACGTTCGGCTTCTGCGATGCGCTTTTCAAGCAAGCGCTTTAACTCATTCGTTACAATAACGAGTTCCATGTCAAAGGTTAGGGTAGCGAGGAGTTTGAGGGCTTTGAGGCCAGTGCGGACTATGTTTTTAGTGTAGGAGTTGTTGTATCCTAACCAGGTTGCTTCTTTTTGCCACGACTTATCTTTTCTCGGCGTTCTTTCCATTTTTCTAGATACTCCGCGTGGCGCTCGCCAGTTGTGTTGTGGACCAAAAACTCTAAAGAATCCCCACAGTACTTTCTGATCGTTGCGTACAGGTGAGGGATGGAAAGTCCCAAAGCCTCACACTGTGACCTAACTTTTCCGTACTGCCTCGAAGTCTGTTTGAGAATTTCAACAATGTCCATTCCAAACTGCATTTCGAGGTTGATAATTTTTGTGGGCTTGTACGTGTAGCATTCTCGACAATCCCACCGGTACGGGCGTAATCTTCGTAACGTGCTTAAGGATTTGATAGGCTTGCCGCAAACGGCGCACGTCGGGTTTTCGTCCCCATATCGGACCCAACGGTTTAGCAGAAAATTTTCTTCGCGTAACTTGCATACCCTAATAAGTATCGCTTTTTCAATAGGATCGGATAAAATTGTCCTAATCATAGTATAAGCACCCGCAGTAGTGTAGGTTAACTACCGTTTGTCGCGAATCATAGTCCAAGAAACTTGACTCCGCAAGATTGTCTTAGCTTAGTTTTTGCCTGTTCTATTACCTGTTTTACCTCGTCTTCGCTAATCTTTTCGAACGCTGCTATCTCAGCTAGGGTCAAACCACCCATCCCAGGATTGTTGTGGAAAATGTCTGCCAACAACCAAAAGCAATTGTTGAGGCTAAGTTCTAGGATGTGCCAAGAGCAGTCATCTCTCCCGCAAGGGTAAACAGGTAGGTGATTGCGATTATCGATGCAAACGTCTCTAAACAAGGCTATGCTCGCAAAATAAGCTGACTGCCTTTATTGGTACGCTCTACTGCCCAAAACTCGTCGAAAATATTGGCTGCAAGCGAACGATGGCTGACTACAACAACGGTCTCAAAACCTAAGCGATCCACCAACTGTCGCCAAGTCTTAGTTACATTGTCAACAACATCTTCAGAGACGGGCCCGAAAACCTCATCCATCCATAAGCTGGACAGTAGCGTTTTATCGGTCAAAGCGTGTGCTGTTTCAATAATCGCAAGGGTTAGAGCAATCTCGACTTGGATCTTTTCACCGCCAGAGCAAAGACCCAAAGGGATTTGTAACTCCCCCGTGCTAACTAGTATGTCTACGTAATCTAGCAGATTCTTTTGTTTGGCGTCTAGTCTTGTAGTAACTAATTCAGCAGATAGTTTTTTTGAGCTAATTTTTTGTAGGTTCTCTTGTAGCTTTTTGTTGAGGTAGGCAAGGTTTGTTTCGAGGCGTTGGTACTGCAAAGACTTTAGAATATCAGTGGCTTTGTCAATCAAAGCGACTGTTGTCTTCGCTTTAGTCAACTGACGTGTTGTCTTCTTTAGTCGCCTAACTTTCTTTTTTCTGATCCTAGCAATCTTTTTTGCACTTTGTGCTTCAACTCGTTTTTTGACCAGTGCCTGCCAAACTTCTTCAAGACGGTCTTGCTCGTCTTCCCACTTCGCTAGTTGTTTGTTGAGCTTTTTCTTTTCTTCCTCGATCTCGTCTAAACTTGGTGCGTCGTTTAGGTCTAATTGCTTTCTAAGCTTGTCGAAGCTTTCAAACTTCCTTGCTGCTTGTTCCTTTAATTCTGTCAACGAGATAAGTTTTTTGGCCTTGCTCTCCACCGATTCGAGTTTAGCAATTCTCTTCGAGCACCTTTGCTTCACCTTATTCGCTAGTCGAAGAGGTACGTTGACCTCGCATAGTTCTTTCGATATGGGGCAAATGTTGTCTTGTTGGTTTGCCCGAATTAAGCCGTTTTGAGCCGTTCTAAGCTCGTGTCTGGTCTTTCCTAGTCCTAGCCTAAGTTTTTCGACCTTTGCGCTGTAGAAGCTCTGTGATTGTCCTGGGCGTGACTTAGGCAGATCCACATGTAAGGCGGTGCGTGTTTTTTCCACCCTTTTCAGTTCAGCAATCCGCTGCTCAATAACACGTATCCCCTTTTTTACCGCTCGACTCCTAAGTTCTGTTCTTGCTAGCGCCTGCTTGATCTCTTCTAGATCTTGCTCCTTGATATTTTTTGGGAGATCTTTGAGAGTGGCCTTGATCTCTTGACTGCGCTGGCTAAATTTTTCTACTTTCCTGCTGACCTCTTTTTTTTCTTGGGTAGCTTTAGCCAACGCAATCAAGTAACGTTCCAAATCGAGCAACCGAATTAGTTCTTTTGCACGGGTGTCGCTGGTTCCTACTATTAAGGACCGACTAGATCCTTGCATCCAAAGGCATGTTGCGACGTCGTTAGGGCTTATTTGAAAAGTTCTAAAAATGTTCTTGCGGGTCTCTGCGGCAGACTTGCCTCTAAGGTCGTGAATAACCTTGCTACCGTTTTCTAGGTACTCGTGCCGTCCGAACGAAAACCCAGCGTTGACGCGATCTCTGACTTCTTGGATTGAATAGTGTTCCCCCTTAAACTCTAGCACCAATTTTATTCGGTAGCCTCGGATCGCTCTGTTTTGGTTGTTGGCTAACTGCGAAAGATGTTTTGGTTTGCGGGTTAGCTTACCCGTCAATAAGTAATTTACAGCTTCGAACATCGAGCTTTTCCCTGCACCCGTGGAGCCTTGAAGACTAACAAATCCCCTTCTTGTAAGATCTATTTTTTCTTTTTGGTAACTCAACCAATTGTCAAGTTCGAGGCTTAGTAGTCGAAGCAGGGTCGGCATTATGCTCCCTAGTCACAACGTCCAAACGTTCGATAAGGTTTTCTTACCTTTGCGTTAGTTTTTGCAAATGCTTCACAAATGATTTCTACCGGATCAGGAAGTTCATACTTGAGGGTTCTGGATCTAAGAAGTTCTAGGTTCTTTTGCATAACCGGATGTAAGCTTTTTCTAGCCTTCTTACTTCGATCGCAAATCCAAAGAATTTCTTGTCGCTTTCTATTCCCTAGTTTTTTTTGTTGATGTTCTGGTCTTGTCTCTGCCCTTCCCTGTTTTACCCTTTGCACTTGCGTAACAATATGTATCAAACGACTTCTTGATTTGAGCCGACTTAGGCTCATGTTTTTGAAAGTAGTTGCTTAGAATGTAACTACCTTGACAGTTATCCAGTAGATCACACAGCCTTGCATGATCTTCTTCCGTATAGCCAGAATAATCACCTTGGTCTGTTCCTGGGTAAGGTGGATCAAGGTAAAACAATGTTTGAGGACTATCCCAACGATCAGTCACTTTTTGATAGTCTTGGCAGTCGATGCAAACTGCAGAAAGACGTTGTAAGCATTGTTTCAGGTTTTCTGATTTTGTTATAAAGGTTGCTGCAAAATTTCTGCCAAGAACACTTGTTCCCCACCCGCCGTGTAAGATATTACCAAAACTTGTTTGGATTTTGTAATAGTATGCCCAAGCAATTGCTTTTTTGGAAGCTTTTTTGCTTTTCAGGATGCGTTTAGACAATTCATGATCACTTCTAGAGTAAGGCGTTGCTCTAATCAATCTTTCGAACTCTTCAGGATGAGATCTTGCATATTGGTACATGGTCATTAGTTGTTCAGAATGATCGTTTATGACTTCTCGGTAGTGACTAGTGTTACTGACTGCGGGGAATCCTTTTTTGAACAATACAGCACCACCACCAAAAAAAGGTTCACAATAAACGGAATGGGGAATGGTACAGATCACGTCAACAATGCGTTGAGCAACTCTCTGCTTACCACCATAGTAACTAATCAATGGTCTCAACAGATGCCTCCGTTAGATACCGCATACAAAGTTTGTGGACAGTTTTGGGGTTGGCATCTTCAGCATACTTTTTTGCAAGGGCCTTAACCACATCAATGTCTTTGTTTGCCTTGGAGGCCTCTTCACGCCGTTGGGTATCTATTGCAGGGGTGTTGTCGATTTTGACTTCCAAAAAATGATCTTCGAGAAGTCCTACAAGCTCGTTTCGGCATTCAGCCAACGTGGCCTGTGGAAGGTTGGTTTTCAACCTTAGTAAGTTGCCCTGGGGAATTTTCTTTAGTTCTTTGGTTAGTTCACCAATTTCTTCTTTTGCAAAATCAACCTGTTGGGTAATTCTTTTGGGCTGGTCTAGCTTGCATGAAATCGGTTTTTCGCCGTCGAAATAAATAAACCCATCTTCGCAGGAATAGGTCTTCGGGTACAACGACCCACAATACCAGCACCTGTCATGAAACACCGACCGCTGCTTATGAATGTCGCCGAGAGCCACATAAGAGACTTCGCTTCTAGAAAGCAGCTTCTGAACGGCTTGCTTGCCTTCTACAGGGTCTCCAAGGATAACCCCTGGTACGGTGCCGTGCCAGACAGCAACCGCACCAGGAGCTTTTATTGTGCCCCATGTAAACAGGTCATCGGACAGAACCAAAAATGTCACACCACAAACCTCGTGCAACCCCTCGTCTAAAACGTAGAGATTGCTGAAGTGCTTACTTAGCAAATCCAAGTAAACTAAGGTGTGGTAGCTTCGAGCCTTATCTAAGTAATCGTGGTTGCCCACTGTAAAAACAAAATTAATCTTTGGGTTGTCTAAGATTAGTTGCAAGAGTTTGTCTTTGTCTTGCTGAGACGGGTTGTGCTTATCAAACACGTCACCCGCGATAAGGAGTGTAAATACAGACTTTTCAAGACATGCGTCTACCAATAACTTAGCAGACGCATGTCCAAAACAGTCTGGTTGATTAGGTGCGCCAAGATGCCAATCGGCGCTGTGGATCAGGCGGGACATTGGAATTACAGAGCGACTAGCGTACGTTCGATGACTTCGTCAGACTCATTTTTCAGACGGCAGATTGTAGCACCAGGAACAAAAGTCAGGGCTTCTGCAATCTGATCTCCTTGTTGCGTAGTAACCTGCACGACGCACCCGAGGCCTACAACCTCCATCGCCTTGGTCGATTTCATCCAACCTTCTTTTTCGCTCCACGCCTTGCAAATAAGTTCAAATGTGTCGGGCTCACCCCAAAACTGAACGTCTCCGACATTTTTTTGAACCTCGTTTGCAGAGGTGTTTTGCTTTGTCTTCGTGGCCGGTTGTTTTGCTTTACGAGACATAATTAATCCTCATCATCATCATCGTCATCGAAGTCGAAAAGGTCTTCTAGGTCTTCGTCATCTTCCTCTTCGTCTTCTTCGGGCTCTTCCTTCTTTTTCTTTTTGGGCGTCTTTTTTGAAGTTTTTGTGGCCTTCTTCGTTTTGCTGCCCTTGGGACGACCCCTTTTCTTTTTGGGCTTTTCTTCTTCCTCTTCTTCGTCTTCGTCCTCTACTTCTTCCTCTTCGTCATCTTCATCGTCGTCTTCGTCTTCGGGTTTAGGCTCCTTCTTCTTTCCCTTGCCTTTCGTGGAAGACTTTTTCACCTTCTTTTTCTTCTTGGGTTTTTCCTCTTCTTCGTCATCCTCATCATCGCTGTCGATCGGCAACAATTTGGTTACACGAGAGTAGACGGTGTTATCTTTGCCCTTTTGGTGTTCGATGACGACCCGTACTTCTTCGCCCAAGGCATCATCAAGGTCTGCAACTTCTCCGTCGTCTGTGTCGACCCCGCAAGCTTTGAGGAATTTGTCAAGCTTACTTCCATCGCTCAGGTGCACTGGCGTTAGCCCAGACACCGTTACTTCCTCTTCCTTCGGAACCTTCTTTCCATCGCGGCGTGCGTTTTTCAGTTTGAAATCCCAAGCAAGAAAGTACCCCCGGTTGCCTTTCTTTTTTTCGATGTTGCTAACAACACCTTTGTAAACGTCTTCGTCTACCATGTAAGGATTGCTGGAGTTGTCTTTTTTGATTCTCACGTAAAGCCTCCTAGTAGTTGGTGACTCCATGTTCAAGTTTCAAAACTTTGAACATGCGGCTAAGGTTAGTCATTGTGTTGCTAAGATCTTTTTTCTTACCCTCTGCTATTTGAACAAACGCCTTTGCCTCAGCTTCTTTAGTTTTGACTACGTGTTCGAAAGACAAAAGCCTTTCAATCTTTGTTCGTACAGCGGCGTTTTGTGAAGCGACGTTCTTCATACCCTGAATGCTTGGAAGCAACAACAAAGAACTTTTGCGTGTCTCTACCAATTCAAGGACATCCATTTTTAGCCGATGCCACATGGTATGGATCGCGATCGCATCCATTGAGATTCTAGAAGCTTCCGTAAAATACCTCTGCACAATTGCAAAGCGCTTGTTGATTTCGTCAAGGTCTACTTCGTCTTTTTCTGGTAGCGCTACAGACAACGTATGAAGCTGTTGTACAAGATCGTCGAAGTTAGGCGTTGCTCGATTAGCTACCTTGTAATGCTGCTTAGCAACTTTGACCCGGTCCTTAAAGGTCAATTTACTAAGATCCCCTAATTCCGAATCGGAAAAATGGCTGTTGTCTTTAGTCAGCTTCATAAGCACGTTCGATTTTCTTATCTCGTTTGATTTGCTTTTTTACGTGCTGCAGTATTTCTTTGACGATCGGATCTGCTTGTGCGGCTTTTGCTAAGTCCTGTCGGGTTTGCCGTCGCACTTTTTCTGCCAGTTCGTCTGCGTCTGCGTCTTCTTCTACAATTTCTGTACCGGCTGTTATGGTAAGCAGCGTGCGGTCAGAAAGATGCTTTGAAAAACTAAGTCGGTATGTCTTTTTTATTTCTCCCATGATTGGTTTATACCCGACTTAGTTAGCCCGTAACGCTTGTTTGATTGTTTTTCGCAAAACATTATCTTCGCGGATCGCTTCGATTACGTTGTCCTTGCCTTTTTCGATCTTCTCGTCTTCAAATAGGTAAATCGATCCGCGCTTTTCAATTACCCCTTGGTCCAAGGCAAAGTCAAAAAGTTCGGTGGCGGGATCAAATCCTTTACCAAAGTACAAACTTGTTTCCGTTTTTCTAAAGGGAGGCGCTAGTTTGTTTTTGGTAACTGTAACTTTTAGACGGTTGCCTATCACCACATCCTTTTGCTTCAACGCGCCTATTCGTCTTACGTCAAGACGTACGCTAGAGAAAAACTTTAGCGCTTTGCCTCCAGGTGTCGTTTCCGGTGATCCAAACACCATCCCAACTTTCATCCTTAGCTGGTTGATAAAAATAACCATGGTGTTCGTAGACGACGCCATCTTTACGATTTTGCGAAGGCCTTTGCCCATCATTCGAGCTTGCAAACCGACTTGCATGTCTTCCATATCGCCTTCTATCTCAGCCTTAGGCGTAAGCGCTGCAACAGAGTCAACGATAATTATTCGAAACTGCCCAGACTCGCAAAGCATTAGGGCGATATCAAGCCCCTGCTCACCATAATCAGGCTGGGAAATAACTAAGTCTTTGAAGCTTCCCCCCGTACCTTCAACTAAGTCAGGGGAAAGTGCGTGCTCGGCATCGATAAAAGCACACTGAAATCCTTGCTTTTGCGCTTGGGCACTGGTGCACAAAGCTAAGGTGGTTTTGCCCGACATCTCGGGACCGTAGATTTCAACGATTCTTCCGCTTGGAAGACCCCCAATCACTAATGCTTCGTCAATCAGGGAGGACCCCGTTGAGATCACGTCCGCTTTCTTGATCGTGCACCCTTGCCCTGACCCTCGCATTACGGAACCTTTGCCGTACTTCTTCTCAACTGCAGCAAGGATGTCTTCGCTTTGATCGATCGATTTGTTAGTCTTATTTTTTCCGCTAGTCTTTTTCTTTACTTTCATCGAACCAGCACTCCACACAACGATTGCCCGCTCTGAAAGACTTTTTACCGCAGCGAGAACAGGTTTTTTTCTCAAGACTCTCTACTTCCCTACCCTGAATACTTCGACCGACCTTGTAATCAAAGACCATCGGACAATGGAATTTCCCCTTAAAAAGATTATTAAGTTCGTACTCCATGATCTCGATGACTTTGCCCACACTGCCTTTCTTTACCTGCAAAGCGTTCTCGTCATGTGTTGTCATAGCAGGGTAGACTTCAATTCCCTCTCTGCGTGCGTGATTGAGAATTGCTACCATGTATGCGTTGTTCATGTCGCTAGCAGCCGCTTGAATAGGGCTGTTACGCGCTTGACGTTCGCTCTTTCCTTCGTCGTCCTTGCTGTTGATATTTGGGAGTCTGCGCTTTCGCCCCATCCAAGATAAGCAATAATGGTGTTTGTGGGCGTGGGCGACCAAGCCTTCGATGTACGCCATTGCTTGCGGGTAATTTTTCCCAAACGTCTCTAACAAAGCTTTGCCTTGCTTCTCTGTAATCTTTTGATCTTTGCAAAGCTTCTTTAGGCCAATGCCGTACATCATTCCAAACACAGCGGCTTTGGCTGATTGCCTCTGTTCTTTTGTTACGTCTTCTAGTTCTTTCGCACCAAACACGGCTGCTGCGGTCTTTCTGTGGATATCGAGACCTTTTTCAATGTCTCGAATCATTTGTTTGTCGCCCGACGCTGACGCCCAAACACGAAACTCTGCTTGACCTAAGTCAGCTTTGACAATGTGAAAACCTTTGTCTGCAACAAAGCACCTACGAAAAGCTTTTTGATCTTTCGGTAGGTTTTGCATGTTTGGATCGCGAGAAGAGAGCCTTCCCGTTTTGACGTCGCTTTGTACGTAGGTGGTGTGAATACGCCCGTCAATAGCGCTTTTTTCGTAAGTTGGTTTCAAAAAGGCGCTAACAAACTTAGTAACTTTGTTCCGCTTAGCTAACAAACCAGCCAACTCAATGTCGTAATCGTCTGCAAGGATTGCCATAACCTGCTTATCGGCTGCAGGCTGGGGATTACTTTTGTTCTTTGTCATCTTGATGGGTTCAAGTTTCAACATCTCAAAGAACAATTCTTTTAGTTGCGTACTTGAGCTGGCGTTGAACTCGTGCTTGACTAACTTTTTGCCTGTGCTTTTTCTGTGGGCTACGTAGTCTTTGAACTCAGGAAAACGCGCCTGTGTTGTTTTGCCTTCCGTCCAGCTCTTTTTCCAGGCAGTCAACGTTTTTGTTTTCCAGGTGTGCTTCGTCTTCCATGTCTCGTAGCGTTTGGTTAGAGGATCTTTTTTGATCAACGCTGTCAGATCCTCTATTTCTTTCTCACAATCGTTGATCATGACTTTGATCTTGTCTCGCTTTACTTTGATCCCTCTGTACTCCATTTCTGCTAACACAGGAGTAAAGGGCATCGTGTAGCGATAAAAAAACTTATGTTGCTTTTCCTCTTTTAGAAGGTCCGCAAACAGTCGAAAAAGACGATAAGTTGCGTCTGTATCTCCTGCACCGTACTCGTAAAGAACCTTAGGCGGGATCAGATCGTAGCTAAACTCTGTGTCTTTGATGCCGTGCTCTTTGCAGTACTCCTCTTTGAATCGGTCAAGCTTTGACCAGTACGCCCCCATCGGCAGGTACTTCAAAACAAGGCTGTTGAGGTTGTGTTCAAAGGCGTTGTCATCGAGAAGGCTGTGAGCAAGCATTGTGTCGAAGTGGGGGCCTTTGACCTCAAAGCCGTACTTCCACAAGAATTGAATGTCGAACTTTAGGTTTTGCGCAACCTTTACCGCAGGGCCTTCTAGCGCATGCTTTAGTAGCTTTGTGTTTGTTTCGCTGTCCTCAATTAACTCCCAAGGAATGGTGACACCCGTCTTGAACTTCCACGTAAACTGGACGCACAAAATATTTGAGGTTAGGTAATTCTTTCCCGTTGTCTCAACATCGAAAGCAAAAGCGTCTTGCTGCGCAAGCTGCCTAAGAAAGGCACTTGCCTGCTTTGCGTTTTTAGCAACCAGGTATTTAGTTTTTTCTTTTTTCTTGTTTAATTCATTGACGGCAGAAGAAAACCCACTTCTCAGAAGCCCTATTGCAGAAGGGTTGCGCAAGACATAAGCAGGGTGGACTACTGGGATTACGTTGCAATCAAACTCACTACTGTAGATCGTTTGGTTCTGCAACTTCATAATCCCTGTCTTGCCTAAGACAGTTTCTAGGGCGGCATTGCCAGACGCGATTATCAAACGAGGCTTGACAATCTTGATTTCTTTTACTAGGTACTTTCGGCAGTGCCGCAAAAGAGGTTTGCTGGGTTCCTTATCTTCGCCCGCGAGTCCGCATTTTACGGCGTTGGTAATGTAAACACGATCTTCTAGACCAGACCCTCTAAGTAAGTTTTTTAGCAATTTTCCAGAGGGTCCAATAAAACACTTGCCTTGTTTTATTTCTTCCTGTCCTGGGTCTCTGCCAACGAAAACTACGTCAGCATCTCTTGGCCCCCTACCGGGAATGCACGGGTGGGCAAGTGCTTCATTGTATCTAGGGCATTTTGGGTCGCAGTGTTTTCGACTGTACATTATTTTATTCGGTAGGTTCCTTTAGCGACTCTTTCGACCTTGTACCCGTCTTTCTTTTTCAAGTTGTTGATCATGACAGATACGTATTGAGCAACAGACTTGACATCTGTCTTTTTCGTGTAACCGTGCTCAATAAGTTGTTCGGCAATTTGCCCACGTTCCCACTTCGAGACTTTCAACAAAGACACAACAAAGTCTTTTGCTGTTTTAGGCATCTCCTTTTTCTTTGCGGTCTTCTTTTTCTTTGCGGTGGGCTTTTTCACAGCCTTCTTTTTCTTTTCGGAAACCTTCTTCGCAGGCTTCTTTTTTTCAGCGGGCTTTTTTGTCCGTCTTGTCTTTTTCTTTGGTTCTTCTTCTGGTTCTTCTTCTTCTGGTTCTTCTTCTTCTGGTTCTTCTTCTTCTGGTTCTTCTTCTTCTGGTTCTTCTTCTTCTGGTTCTTCTTCTTCTGGTTCTTCTTCTTCTTCTGGTTCTTCTTCTTCTGGTTCTTCTTCTTCTGGTTCTTCTTCTTCTGGTTCTTCCAAAACCTCTTCTAGGTCTTCCTCGGTCAAAATTTCTTCTTCAACTTCTTCTGATGCCTCAGGACAAAAGTAAAAAAGTTCCTCTGCTTCAAGGTCGTCGCTTTTTGAAACAGAGTTATCCTTGGTGATTTGCATGTCTTTGCGGCTTGTCTTTTTCGACTTGACCAGAACCTTGCGCTTGGGTTTAGGTTTGTCGTTGTTACTGCTGCTACGAAGCTCTTTTTCGAGAGGCTTAGATTTTTCGATCTCTGCTTCAATTTGATCTTCGGTCGACGTCAAAGGTACCGCGTACACTTCGTATTCCAACCCTACCTCGACTTCAGTGTCGATTGCGGGAACCAGAACCCTGGGCTTTGGCTTCAACGCTAGCAGCTTGATAATTTTTCCATACTTAGTAAGGTACTCTTCTCCAACCTCGCAATCTTGAATCAACAAGGTTTGCATTTCTCTAGGTGTTTGTTTCAACAAGGTTTGCATTTCTTTAGGCGTTTGTTTTTTTTGAGGCATGGTGTTTTACTCCTTTAGCTATTTTGTGTAGACTCAGACGCATTGAAAGATCGTAGTCAAGCAAATTATTGGATTTCGCTGTAGCAACTAAGTCTGCTCGGTCAAACGCTTCCCACACACGGTTTTGGATTCGAGGGCCAAGGTTGCCTTTCGCGATCAGCTTGTTTACCACAGAGCAAAATCTAGACCTAAGCTTTTTTGGGTTGTACCCGTTTTTCGAAAAACTTATCTCTAATCGCGCTACGTTCCAGGCCAAATCCTCTTCGTCCCCTAATTCCCACAAATCTCCATGGGCTAAGCAACCGAAGCAGTGATAAGTTCCGTCTGGGTAGGCGTAAAAGGATGGCTTAGTTTCTTTGTGGAAGGGGCATAAGCAGCGGTACTTCCCGTCACCGGCTTCTTGAATTCCCGTAAATTCAAGAGTCTCCAAAAGAGTAAGAGTATTCATTCTTTCTTTTTCTTACTCTTTTTTCTCCTTTTTACAACGCGCACACCGGGAATATTTCCAACAAACCGATCGCCTACGTACGAGTGGCTCCACAGTGCAATTAGAGAAATCTTAGTCCCCACTGCGCTGTAGCGGCTCTTGTCCACGACAATCCACAAACTGTTTTGGAGTTTGTCTTCCTCAGTCTGGACTAACCTTAGTACCGTCTCGCAGTGCACGGCCATGTAATTACTTAGGCCGATGTTTTCGATATCTGGTTCGTAAGGGTCCTTATCCTTCTTGTTGTCGTTGCTCTGGCGCTTCTCCTGGGTAGCTGTTAGCAAAGCAACTCGCTGTGCTCGGGCAAACTCGTGTAGCTCTTTGAAAAGAACGTCGTACTTCTCAGAACGGCCAGCGTACGATCTAAGCGGTTCGAGCAGATTGGCGTAGTCGAGGATGGCCAAGTCGGGTTCGAGCCCTGTGACAGCCCTGTAGGTCTCCACAGCCTCGTACAAATCTGACGTGGTTGCGTTCGAAGGAATGTCCACAATGTAAACACCGAGCTTTTTCTGAACTTGCTTTTTTAGCATTATTCGGTATTTTCGTTTTTCTTGTTGACTTAGCTTAGAAAATACGATTTTGGAAGAGTCTAACCAAGCTAATCGACTGTCGAACACAGCCCCGATAAGTTCGGTTGCCATCTCAAGCGAGAAATAGATAACATTTTTGCCTTGCCTAGCCGCATTGATCGCAACGTTGACAGCGGTCCTGGTCTTACCACCACCGGTTTTGGAGTAGATCAAAGTCGTGAACGTTTTTCGCATGCCTCCTAAGGCTTCGTCTAGGGGGTCCATGCCAAAGCGAATAATGTCATCCTTGTGATCCTGCCGCACAAACGTGTTCCAGCGCTCCTGTGCGGTCTCGTGCAGAAACCCCATACGGTTAGCCGTCCTCGTCTCGTCTGCTCGCAGAAGGGACGTGAGGACCTTACGATGGGTCTCCTTTAATTCTCCGTCAGACTCAAGAGCGTTTTTTATGTGGTCCGCTACGTCGTAGAGGTTGCGGGTTAGAAGAAGGTCTTTGCCTCGGTCAAGTAAGTATTCAAACTCATCCTTACGTGGTTTTGGGAGGGTCGCCATTAAAGACATCGCTGACCCGATCTCGTCAACGTTTGAGTGCCGTTCTGTGTCTTTGGTGTATTCGTACAGAACCTTTTTGGTAGGCGGCTGTTGGTATTTTTTTATGTAGCTTTTGGCAAGACGGGCTAAGGTACGGTACTTCGCACGAGTAAAAAACTTGTTCTCGTCGAGATCGACAAGCCTGGCAAAGTAAGGCTTACGAAAGTAGAAGGACAGTAATCTTTTTTCGACCTTGTCAGATCTAAGTTCGAGCATTTGCCTGCGCCAGTTTACGCCCCGAAAACTTCCCCGTAAATCGTAGAACTTTCAACAAACGCAACCTGTCTGCAATATACGTAGGGAACTTTTCAATTACCTTAGCGGGGGAACAGTTTGAAGTAACTAGCAGCGCTCTTTTCGAATCGTATAAGTCAGAAAGAAAATCAAAAAATAACGTGTTTGGTAGCGTGTCTTCCGAAGCTAGGTAAACTTTTTCTATTTCCTCAACCGCAATAATGTCTACCTTAGATAACAAGTAGTCTACTAAGCCAGAAGCCTCAGCAGATCGAAGAGCCTTCATCCTAAGCTCAACAACCTTTGCTGCTTTCAAGAAGTAAGCTTTGTGCTCAGTAGCGATCGCAGATCTGAGAATGTCTGCAATACAAGTGCTTTTACCCATACCGGGAGGGCTCCACAACCAAAGCCCCTTACCGTTGCGGATGTTTGCCCTTATGCGTTTGATGTACGCTTGTACTGCATGGAATTCTTTTTTGTTGTCTTCTTTGAAGCTTTGGTGAATATCCGCGATGTGAAAATCCCAGTACTGCTTTGGAATGTTTGCGTCAATAAGCTTAGCTTTTTGACGAATCCGTTGAACGCACTTGCAGTATTGTAGTTCGTCGTCAACGAGAACCATTCCAATACCAGCACAGAGCTTGCAATTTTTTTTTATTTTCTCAAGGTCAGTGTAGGCACTCATTAGCAATCATTTCGTCCAAGTAAGCGTAGGGGTCGTGCTCGTCTTCGATAAAAGATTCTCTAGCGATTCGGTGGTCTAAGTCTGTCAGTCTTTTACTTGGTTTGTGCTTTTTCATCACTTTCGAAAAGATTGTTTTGTTGATAATGTGTTGAAGTGTTGGAGGAGCGAAATCGTTGAAGTGCCTGGCAAAAGCTATATCGATAAAACTCTTAAACGTCTTGTTATCTGCGTCTACTTCCCGCATAAATTTTTCGATTTGATCATAGGCACGAACTAAACTTCCTTTTAGGTGGTATTGGCGACGGTAGCGTTGTTCATAAAGGTCATTGAAGTAATGTAGGAAGTCAAAAGGTCTCCACTGGTCAACATGCTTCTGGGCTGCCCAAGCGCCAGATTTTTCGATCTGTTTTTTTAGCCGGTCGTTTTGACTAGATAAGGTAGAAGCCATTTCAATAATTTTTCGTTCGATAGGGTCGTCGGTAAAAAGCAAGGTTCTTCGTTTGCAGACCGGCTTATTTCCCATAGTAATCCTCCGGTACTTGGCGTTTTTTGATCACAAACTGTTTAGATTTGTACAACTTCAACCTCTGAATACTGTGTCTTTGCGTGTACTTCGAATGGTCCAAGAAGTCGATAATCAACCCGACCCTTTTGCCTTCAATGCCGGTCAATGATCGCAGCTTCTGCACTGTGCTTGTTTTGCTTCGGTAGCCTTCTGCGTTGATCACTGCATTTAATTTTGGTAGGTCTAGGCCAAGTTTGGAGACTGTTGAAATCACGCAAGAAAGCTTCCCTTCTTGCACAGCACGATACATGTTCCATCTAACCTTAGTACTGACTGCTCCTCGAACGAAGTAACTTTTGGGGATAAGCCTTTCTAGTTCCTTGCCGTGCTCAATCTTAGAAACCATAACGAACGAGGATTTGCCCTTTGAATAAAGGTTATCAACGATTTCTTTGATGAACTGGTTGCGGTAAGCGTTCTTAATAATGTTTGAATCGTAGTCTTCTCCAAAATCATAAATCCCGTCTTTGAGATACCACTGTGCAGGAAGCTCGTACCAAATTGTTAGCGGTTTTGCCAACCTTCCGATTTCAACCATTTGTTGTAAGCTTACTCGACAAAGGGTTGGTCCTAGCGCAGCTTCTCGTTCAGTTGTCTGTGTGCCTTCTCTGTTAGGCGTTCCAGACAAGCCGATCTTATAAGCTGGACTAAGCTTCTTTAAGGCCTTTGCGGTTTTGGGCGCTAAGGCGTAATGGCACTCATCGAGTAAAAGCACGTCAGTATCCCCAACAAATTTTCTGATCTCTTTGTTGCGTTGCTTCGTTTTTTCTGTTGTTTCCGATCGGTTTTTTAGAGCAGAGATAAGAGCATGATAGCTCGTAACCAGCACCTCTCCCTTTTCATACTTGGAATCTACAAGACTGCCTACTTCAAAATCTGTGAAACGCTCCAATTCACGGGATGTTTGAATCACTAAGTCTTTACCAACGGTTAGAACAATTGCAGGTGTTCGATTAATTTTGTTTAGGATCGCCCCCATGATCGCTGTTTTGCCTGACCTGATTGCCCCGTCGATAATTCCGTAACGCCCTTTTACAGCAGCCTCTACGGATCTTATTTGGTGGTGGGCAAGGTCTAGGGTGTGTACCCATGGCTTCTTTTTTCCAAGAGGTTTGCATTCAGCCCAAACAACTTCGACATCGAATTCTTCGTTTTTGAAAAAATTTTGAATACGCCGCCACAAACCAGCAGGAGCCTCTTGTTTGTAAACGTTGAACGTATTGACATAGCCGTTCCATCCTTCCTGCCCCCTAACGGTGTACTCGTAATTATCAACCCTGTAACGAGTGTACAAACACAAATTTTCAAGCAGGTACTTTGGTATTTTAGGAGATACTTTTAGACGGTGCGGGTCAACGGTGATTAAGATTTTCATTGCGTGCCTTTTGACAACGTAAAACTATGTCCTTTACTCTTGGATCGTCTTTTACCACTCCTAGCGGCAAGACACCTGTAGCAACTAGATTTGCAAAAGCGTCGTGGTAGTCTGCCTCGCTTCTAAAAGCTTGAACAAATGCGTCTGTAACTTTGGCGTTCATCGTTACCCTTTTCTAAGTTGTAGTTCCGCTTGTACCAATTCTTGGTAGAGGTTGACGTATTTCTGGGCATCGTCTGCGTTTAGGTTGTTTGAAATAACACTTACGATCATTCGGTATTGTAGAATTTTTATCCCTTGTACGAACCTTTTTAGGCGATCTTGTTCATTGCTTTCCTCGTTGAACCAGCTCTCCAAAATTTTTTGAATTTTGTCGTTAGCACTGGCCATCTCCTTCAAAAACTTTTCGTACTTATCGAGCTGGTCTTTTATCCCTTCTGGGTAGACATGTGTTTTTCGAATGTCTTCTACGGTACACGTTTCTGGAGGGTCCAACTGCTCTAATGGTATCTTGGGTTCGATCGGTTTTTCAACCAATTGAGTATCCAAAATATCAAAGAACTCGTCGTCTGTGGTCATTTCACTTTATCCTTTTCAAGACATCTCGAATATCACGACCATCTACTTCAAACCCTGTACACCGCCAACCAGGAACCTTATCTGTGGCAAACAATTCGATTTTGCGTTCAGGGTTGCCTACAAGCCTAGCCAGCTTTTTTCGTATTACATTAGGTTTTCGAGAATGTGTTTTCGAAATTGGGTAATGCACAATCGAATGAATTGCCTTGTCCACACGTTTTGGCTTTCCTCGCACGCCTAACAAAACAAACTCACTATTTGCGCGTGTCCAGTTGCCCATCCCCCAATGAAGCTTTTTGTTTTTGGTTGTCTTGACCCAGACGAACCCAACGCTTTTGTACGTAAACCCCCAGCCCTCTAGTGCTTGGCAAACGATTGGTAGTTGAGGCCACGTCCCCCAAGTAGCACAAAGACAGTTGTCTGATGCCAGCTTCCAAATAGGAAGGCTAATAATGTTTTCTAAACTCATCACTGGGTACTTGTGAACAGCGCCTCGTTTACCCGCAGAGCACGTGTCCTTGTATGACCAGGGAGGATCAACGTAGATTAGATCGAATCCTTTCATTTGATTTCGTAAACTCCTTTGCGTCCCTTAGCACCAACTTTGATGACTTTTACTCCACGTTTTTTTAGCGCAACGAAACGTTCATTGACGTACCCAATAAGGTCTCGGATGGTGCGGCCATCGTTGAACTCTTCGTGCAAAAGTTCAGCAAGCTCTGTCTTTGTACACCGTCTCTTTCGCAGAGTGTTCACTATGAAGTCTGTCTTTGTTGAAGACAATGTGTTGCGAAGCGTTTTGATTGGTTTGGTTCCGTCTCGCACACACTTTCTGAAAAGATCGGGGTCTTCTCGAATCATCTCTGCGATTGTGTTGTACCGCATGACCCGTAGGTGTGAGTACGCCGTTCCTAAGTCCATACAGCCAAAGTCGAGGTGCTTCTTATCCGCAAAGGTTCTTAGGCTTTCCATCGCCTTGTGCAGGTGTGGATGAACTAGCATAAACCCCTCTCCTTGTAAGGTTAGGCTTTGAAGGCAGCAGGAATACGGTTGCGGGTGTCTACAATGACAGGAAACTTAGAAATCTCTAAGTAGTTTAGATTGTCGTGATCCGTCACTAAAATCGCGCAGTCAATACCGTGGTCCTCACAAATGTCGATCGAAGCAAGGTCGAACTCATAATTGCGGGTTTTTGGGAACACGGGGACAAATGGATCATGATAACACACGTCGGCCCCGAAAAACTTTAGTTCCTTGATAAGCGGGAATGCGGGACTTTCGCGGGTATCGTTGATATTGGGTTTGTATGCCAGTCCAATTACCAAAACCTTTGAGTCTTTTAGGTCCTTGTCCAAAACTTCCTTGAGGGCCTGACGAGCTTTTTTAAATACAAACCATGTCATGGACTTGTTGACTTGTCCCGCCAGCTCGATGAAATTGACCTTAGCACCGATTTGCTTGGCCCTGGCTGCGAGGTACATCGAATCAGGTAGCAGGCAGTGCCCTCCAGTACCGGGGCCTGGATAGAAGGCTTGAAAGCCGAAGGGCTTTGACTTAGCGGCTTCGATTACTTCCCAAATGTCTATCCCCTCGCAGTCACAAAAAACCTTTAGTTCGTTGACCAGGCTAATGTTGACCATTCTGTAGACGTTTTCCAAGCACTTGGCCATCTCCGCTACTTTGCAGGAACTTACCGGAACTACGGTTTTGCACACCTTTTCGTAAAGTTCGATAGCCTGGTCCAAGCTTAGCTTATCGTCCGCTCCTACGATCTTAGGCGTGTTGAACACGTTGTAATGAGGGTTGCCGGGGTCTTCTCTTTCGGGAGAGTAAGCTAAGCTGTAATGCTTTCCTGAAGAGTCTAAGATCGGTTTGACGATCTCTTCGGTTGTTCCGGGATAGCTTGTTGATTCGATTACCACGAGCTGTCCGTTTAGGTGTTCGGCAATTTGTTGGCAAGTGTCTTTAAGGTAACTAAGGTTAGGTTCGTTGTTTTCGTCGATTGGTGTTGGAACGCAAACAATAACCGCAGCGGATTCAGCAATTACTGCTTTTTTAGTTGTGGCATGAAACCCAGAAGCGAAAAGCAATCGGTTGTCGTGGACTGTGGTTAGGTAAGATTTTTTGCGGTTGAGCATTTGTACTTTTTCAAGATCGTGATCAATCCCCCAAACGCGCAACCCTACAGCCTCAAACGCCAGAGCCAAAGGCAATCCTACGTACCCTAACCCAACAACCGAAACTGAGTGCATGCCTGTCCTCGCAAGAGTTTTTGAGTGTGCTTAAAACCTACCTGATTTTTTGGAATTTTCAACGGAAGAATTGAGGGCTGGTACCCTACGGATACCTTGTGGCTGGCCCTCACAGCCTAAGCCTGGACCAATGTGGGGGGGAACATCGACCGCAGGCAAATTAATTGTACCGTGCTTTTTGAAAAAGTCAACTAATCGTTACGGTAAGCTTATCACAGTATAAAATTAGGTTGTCTGAATCCCCAGGGTCGTAAGGATAGTTGTAAGCACCTACCGTTGACGTAGTAGCTTGTCTTGTTGGGTTGTCGGCGCTCAATATGTATGAATCGTCGACCATGGCCCAACAAGATACCGTAACCCGAACAACGTCTGTGTAGCTAGCAGTTCCAGTTACTGTAAGGGTATCCCAGGTGTTTTGAATATCCTGCATAGTGTCTAGCGTTGAGATACCACAGCCTTCCATGTGCAGTTTCGGTAAGCGAAAATCAGATTGCACTGCTAAATTTTTCTTGAAGTCTAAGGTTACTGTTATCTGTTCCCCGCTCGTTAGTGGGATTAGCAACGGTCTCGCATAGGTTGCATAAGTTCGCATGCCTGGGTTAAACGGCAAAAACTTTCGGGCATAAGTTCCATCTTGATAACCGGCGGCTTCTCCAGAACTTACTTTGTGCATCTCCCCACCGCCGTGTATAAAGGCTACGGAATCGGTGTTCGGATACAAAGTGCTCCATTGATCGGCGTCGGCTGCGTTTAGTAATTGGCAGTCAACCAATTCATATGACCCGTTAATTCCAAGTTGCATTCTGTCGTATTGCGATTGGTAAGAATTTAGTCCAAGCGCCCACAGTCTTTCTCTGTCGCCGTCTCCGTACCAGTCATAGGTTGTGGTAGGTGACCAGTTGGCAGGTTCTTTGATTACGCAATTAGAAAAAAGAAGTCTAGACAAAGCGCCTCGTGGGTGTGTGTTGAATATGGTGTTCCACCGATAATTTTGAGTTGTTGTTCCGAAGTTGCACGAACGAAAAATTAACGAAGATCCAGGAGCTTGGTTAATTGCGATTGCTGCACGAGCGTTGTTATTGCCAGTATTGTTGCCGTCAAAAGAACAACCAACAAACTCAAACACCGAAGTACCGGAGCATGCGTTGTAATTCAAACAATGCCCAAGACAAGATTTCCATTCAACGTCTTTGAAAAACCAATTCAAAGGATTGTCTGACCCCGTACCTATCAACGTTCCTGCCACATTTTGCAAAGCGAAAATTTCTCCAGTATCCCATTTAGACTTTCGTTGGTTGTCACTAGAAGTGGTTGAAGATACATTAGCAAAATAGTCAACCCCATGGATTTTGAAGTTAGTCACCAAACTAGGCATGATGTCATCGAACACAATACCGTCGTACACAAACCAAGCATTCAAAACCTCTTCAATCCCTGTTGAGTCTAGGGTTGTGTTTATAGAATTTAGGTGTGTGCTATTAGCATCAATGCTTGTTATTCCGTTTATCCTCCAGCCTGTACCGTCTTGTACTCGAATACAAATGTAGGAGTCGTAAAAAACGAGATCTGTAAATTGATACCCGTCCGCAGGATCGATCCCACAGTTCTCAATGTTGATCCAAGGTACCGTAGCCGATCGGATTGTGTCGAAACATACGTGATTGAAGCTTACCTTGTCTGCAGCGTACCTAGCATTCAACAGACCAAACTCAAAAAGAGCTTCTGTGCTTCTTCCTCCGTTGCTAAAGCAGCACCAGTTAAGGTCAAACTCTGCGTCTCTAACAAATGAAACTGTACTATCCCGATTTGCAAATTGGTACTGGTAAGCCCCACCGATATCGATGTTTACGTTTCTAGTTATGTTTACTAGTACATCCCCGTAATTTGCATCTCCAAAGTGATTAGACCCAAGGTTGGCAGTAAAGGTGCTTGCGTCTGTCTTGCCAGTAAGAGTAACCTTTTCTACACCTGTGATCGCATGGCCAGGGTCGCCGCCTGTGCCAACCAATACGGTGTCTCCACTTTGCCAATCCACACTATCTGGCAAACTTAGCGTAGCTCCTGCACCTGCTCCAGCGTCTGTGTCAATTCTAGAACGATAAGAATCGGCGTCTGCCATGTGGTAAGACGGGTATCCGTAGATCTTAAACGACCCTGCTATCCAATTGTTGACCGTAATGTCGTCGAAGAGAATATCGAAAGTTCGGTTACTAGGAATTGGATTATCGCTGTCGGTACCGATCGTAAACGTACCGCCAGTAGCTACGTAGATTGGACCGCGAAGCGTAAGGGTGTAGTTACCTGCTACGGTATGCGGAACTCGAAGGGTTCCACCAGTTTGGATGTACACCGAACAATCGCTAGTTGGGTTAGGATCGAGCCCACTGGCAGGACCCACCGTAATATTTCCGTCAATGTCTACAACGTGAGTGTTAGCGATAACCGCAGAGTCACCGGACGCAGGAGCAACACCACCTACCCACGTACCGCCTGCTGACCAATTGCCGGAAGCGTTAGAAGTAATGACAGCCATGTATTCCTCACTAAACCTTAGTTTTGCTTTCGATTAGCGTAAAAGGCTCTATTCGGGTCAATGACCAACGAACAAGTTGTTCGTTTTTGCAATCCAATATTTCAGTAACTACGTTTTCTAAGCAGTTGAATCCTTTTTGTATCTTTCCGTTGTACCAGTTGCTAAGGTGTGCGTACCTCGTAGCATTGTTGTCTATGTACTTAAACACACAAACAGTATGACCTTTTATTCCATAAAGCACGGTAAGAAGCCCCACAAAGGTTGCTTTCGTAGAAAGGTTAAAGCTATTTTCGATAATCGACGCGGCTAAAAATGCATGATCATCACAGTCACCTGCGGGGCGGCCTTGCAAATGCTTGTACCAAGTCGCTTCAGCAGATTGGCAGACGTCAAACAAGTGCGGCCAAAACTTATCAGGTGTCCATTCTAATTTACCGATTATTTGTTCAAGGTTCTCCCAAGTGTCTGCGACTGGCAAGGTGACCGATTTTTTTCCATTGCCTTCTAAATGTCTGCGATAGAAACGACTCCACCAGTGCCAAAGGCCTGTGCCGTAAGACAACCAACTTAGAAAACGAAGCAGCAAGCGCATAATGATCTCCTTTGATTGGTTGATTATGCCTTGGCTATTTGCTTAGCTTTTAGGAAGCGAGAAAGGAAGAAGGGAGGGTTGCCCGAAGGCTTAAGGGCCTACCCTCATGAGACCCTGGACTGAACCTCCCCAGGGCTAAAGCCCGGGGGTTCTGGAGGAAACAGAACGCATCTCTCCGCAGCCCTCCCGGACATGGGAACCACGCCGGTACGACGTCTGCGGCCTCGATGCCTTCCTGACCCCCTTCGACGGACGATCCGCTCTAACGTCTGTGTTGACGCGAGAAGCAGCCGAAGCCCTTCTGCTCGCAGATTGATTGAAGCTCAACGCCGCCCGTCGCAGCAGCGGTTCCGCAGCCGGGTAGGCCTCTTGGGCCTGCCGGGCGTTGAGCTTGGCCTGGCTTACAAAGCAAGCCAGGAACGCACTGTACAAGTCCCTCTGCACCGGACCCACTCCGCATTCGCATTCGTGGGTCCGAAGCGACAAGGGCTTCTTCTTGGTCTGGCCACACCCATGGCAAACTTGAGACAGCTTCGTCGGTTGCGTTGGGAACTCCTCGAGCTGGCCGCCAGCACTCTCAGCCTTGCGGCGCAGCATGTCGATAAGCATCCCAGGGCCACGGACCTTGACGCTTCTGCCGAAGTTCTTCTGGAAGGATCGGTAGCTCAACTTCTCAGTTCTGACCGTCGTGCCCAGCGCCAGAATGCGGTTGGAAAGTTCCCCATGGGCTCGCTTGCGCTCTGCGGCCAATCGGCGTTCGTTCTCTGCCCGCTGGGCTGCGAGCCTCTTGTACCGCTCGGAACGATTCCATCTTTTGCGGCCGGGTTTGACGGTGCCGTCTGGGTTGTAGTTGTCCGGGTTGGTGGACCGCCGCGAGCGGTCCATGGCTCTTTGAATCCGACGCGTTTGGCGCCAGGGCTGCTCGACCGACGGACAGAAACGCTCCAGAACGGCTCTTTGCTCGCCCACCACAGCGATGGTGCTAGGTCCGACATCCAAACCAACGACTGCCTTGGTGCGCTCGTGTTGCTTAGGGGGCGGCAGTCCAACTTGCACCAGTTGAACGTACCAGCGGGTCTTTCCTCGGACCTGGCGCCGCACAATGCGGCAGTACTTAGTTCTGCGGCTCAGAGCTTCTGCCTGCCAACCAGCTTTGTCCTGCGGGTCCAGCAACGCTTGCAATGACAAGCCTTTCCAATGAACCACACCATCTCGCCAACGAATTCCCGACGCGTTGGTCTTGCCCTCCACAGACTGCAGGCCCCGATAGCCTTTGAAGCGAGGTCGACCTCGCTTGCCAAACATGTGTTCCTTGAGAGAACAATACGCCCTGGTTGCCAGCTTCTGGATTGTGTTGATGTCGATATGCTGGCCGAGCCAGCCACGATTGAACTGCTTGGCGTATGCGTGCAGATCATACTCTCGGAATCCAAAGCGGATCGTACAAGATCGAAACAATGTGCTTCTTTCATGACCTTTTGGCAGAGCCCGAGCCCGCTGCCAGTCACGGCTTTCACGCATTAGCCGGAGTCGTCTCAGTCCTTCACCCAAACACGCGTTGTAGATTTGCCGTGCGACCTCGAAGCAAACAAACAGTCTGCGTTCATCCTCTCTTGTGGGGTCCAGAGGCAACTCGCAAACGAAGCTTTTGGTCTTAGTCTTCATCGAAAGCACAGCTTAGCATTCGGTGAGACTAGATTAGTGCGTCTAGGTACTGGACCACGGTTGTGTGGGTTCGGCGTGACAAAGTTACAGTTGTTTCTTTATCGTCTTTTTCGCAAGCCCATTTGTGGTAACTTCGGTTTAGTTCCTCAATAATCATCTTCTTCGCTTTCTTCAGCTTGCGTTGCTTCGATGTCATCATTGCTTTGTTGGCCTCCACCTCTAATCTGTTCCAAATCTTTTTCTTCAAACTCGTACGAACCAGGAACTAAAATTTCAAGTGCTCCATCGAGAACACGAAAAAAGCAGTTCGTGTTTGGTGCTTCTGGAACGTATATACCGCATTCTTTCAAAACAGATTCCATTCTCGATCGTCCAAAATTTTGAGATCCGCAAACGCCCGTCAACACTACGTCTAAAAGGTCGATACGCTCTTGAGAGGTTTCGGAGTTTGCCAATTTCCACGCTTCTCTAATTTGTCCTGGTCCGGCTGCTTTGAAAATACGACTCAACCGTTCTTGATCAGTGACACCTTTTTGTCTTAGAAATCTTAGTTGGGCTCGTGCAAACTCCTTACGTGCTTCAGCGGTAATTTCCATCTCGTCTCCAAGTAGCTTTTATTAACTTGCGCATCTTTGTAGGACCGTACTCGTTGACAAATTCTTCGGGATCTAACCCAGGTAAACGGAGTTTGGCGGAAGGTATTCCAAGATTAGCAAGCGACCGAGCAATCTTTTTGGCAGCCTTTCTTCCCGCACCGTCTCCGTCCGTCGCAATAAGGACCTTGTTGGTATACCTTTGAAGCATCGAAGCATGTTCAGCCGTGAAGGAAGTTCCGCACGTGGCAACACAATTAGTGATACCAATCTCATGCATCTTCAAGCAGTCAAAATACCCTTCTACAATTACTGCAGCTTTTGTTCTAATAATTGATTCTCGTGCATTTTGTAAGTTGAATAGTACGGATTTTTTGTCAAACAGATCAGACTTTTTGGAATTGATGTATTTTATGTCCGATTCGTCTACTGCCCTACCTCCAAACCCAATTACCCAACCCGCATAAAAGATCGGGATGATAATTCGATTTCTGAAAAATGAGTTTCCGTTTTCCGTAACCAGCCCCAACGCAGCTAAGGTACTTTGTTGGATGTTTCTTTGTTTTGCCCAGTCTTGTAGGTCGTAGCTTTTGGGGGCGTATCCTAAGCAGGCTTGTCTGCGGATGCGAGTAGATACCCTTTTGCTTACTTTTTTTAGTACGTCGGGGTGGGCCTTTAGGTAGCGTTCAAATCGTTTGGTTAGCTGTTTGTTTGCGCGAATTGCCGATTTGAGATCCATTTTGTTGGCTACCTATTATTGCCTGCAAATGCTCCACAGCGGAGTTGTACAAGAAGTATACCCGTTGTTTGGTAACCTTGCACCGTCGTGCAATCTCGGTTTTTTCAACACCGTTGAGGTAATGGTTTAGAACCCGGTGCTCTTTGGGGTTGAGCTGAGGCATTACTTCTCTTATCTTCGTGTACTCGACACGATTAATCAACCCACTTTCGCCAAAGCAATTGAAGTAACTTGTTAAGGAGTTGCTTTGGCTGGGCTCGATACAATCGTTGACGACGTAAGAAGCTTTAGATTTTTCGTACTGAAAATCCAAACTAATGGGCTTCAATAAGTTATCATTCATTTCAGGCATTTCTGAATCGAGGTAGACACCGCTTTTTGTGTAAGTACGGTCTGCGATCTCGTTTAGTCGCTTTCTCTTGTGCATTGCCTCTTCGGAAATTTTCAAAGGGCTCATCGACTTCATGGCCATCTTTCTGACGTACTTGTGGACCCAGTATTGCGCGTAGGTCGAAAACTTAGCTCCAGCCTTGTTCTTCGGATTGTAGAGCTTTGCAGCGTGGCACAATCCCACAAACCCCTCCTGCTGAAGGTCTAGAAAATCCTCTTGCTTATTCCCCTTTTTACGTTTGAAATACTTTGCCGCGATGGTTGTTGCGAGGTACGAGCACTCCTCCACCAGCTTTTGCTGCTCTTTGATGCTAAGCATGCTGCCCCCTAGAAAATGAATTTTTTGTAAACAAACCTTGCCCAAAAGTGGGAAAGAGACTAGCATGGAGAATTGGTAGTAGTCAAGGATTGTTTGCAAAAAACAAGGTATGGATCGGATCACAACAACTTAGTTGGAGGTAAGTAAATGACAACTAGTCCACAGAGTTTTCCACAGAAGAAGAAAAGACTGAAAAGCTTGAAGAAAACCAGGCAGAGCGTAGGCTTTAGCGTAGCCGCTCTGGCCCAGGAGATTGGGTATACCAAGATGTCCCTGTATTCTTGGGAAAGCAGAAGATCGGTTCCTAGCGAGAAAGCTTGGGAGTTGATCAAAGAAGCGCTAAAGATCAAAGATGACCGGGACAGTTATTTTGTGGTTCCACTAAAAGCTACCTATCCGAAGCAATGTGTCGCTAATGAGTGCGACAAAAAATCAATCAGTAAGGGGTACTGCTCGACGCATTATTCGACGCGGTATTCGATGGCCAATCGACTGCAGATTAGGCTTGAGATGGCAAAAAAGAAGAAGAAAGCAAAGCTACCCTTGACTGAAAAGGAAAAGGAGGTGTTGAGCTACGAAGAGAAGATAAAAAAACACAACAACAATTTGTTTGAGTTCGTTTGCAAGGAACTCAACAACGAACACGTGGGTAAGGAAGAACCGAAAGAAACCATCAAGCTTGTGGCTAAGCCCAAAAAGAAAGCCAAAACAACTAAGAAAACTAAGCGACACGTAACGAGAAAAAAGGTCGCTAAGACACCTAAAAATAGAAAAACCGTCCAGACTGTTGTCGAGAAGGCTCTTTTATCCGGGGTTGCAAGATCGAAGGATTACCTGGTCAAAAAGATTATCAAGGCCTTTCCCGATAGAGATCCTGATAAGGTGGACCAAAGTTTGGCTCAAGCTTTGGTTAAGCTAAGGAAGGAATGGGAAATAACGAAATCTGCAGGCAAGTACCAAATGCACTAGCAGGGGACGGGGAATGGACCGACGCCGACCTAAGCTTATTCAAAAGTACGTAGGCACTTACTCTGAAAGGTTGGAGCAACCCGAGAATAGAGTGGAATGGGTTTTTGCCCACGAATTTCAAATGCTCAACCTTCCCCAGACACCAGACCTAATTGATCAGTTATGCGCTGGGCCAAACACCAAGGTTGAGCTTGTACCTGCCTCAGACCCTCGCAGGGTCGCCGTGTGCTCTTTCGTGCAGTGGTTGGGTTCGGGGTCTGGACAAGCTTGGCTAAAGCGCGTACAGGCAAGGATAAAAGGTATTAGAGATTAGTAACTGTTGAGAACCGCACACTGCCTACGCCCACAGTTCTTGGATTGGTTTCTCGTCCTGCCTAGTGAGTAGTACTTCGGTTTGTACTTACGCTTCCTTTTTTTAGGTTCTGGCAAACCCCTCTTCCAAATCCAGTCAGGCAAGCGACGCTTAGACGCAACCCTAAACTTAGGTTTGTTCGGTAACTTGATCTCAGCAAGAAAGGTTCCGGTACTTGGCTTGAACAAGGCTTTGCCTGCGTGTTTTAGAAGGCTGCTGCGTAAGCGTGTCCTTCTAGTGAACTCGAACCTGTGCTCTGTCTGTAGAGGGGGAACAAAGAACTTGTGGTCGGTTACCATAACAACAAGGTGGGTCGGTGTTACAACTAGCTTGCCTACTTTTCGACCGCTTTTGACAAACAGGTATATGGGTTTCATTTCTTATAAGTACCAAACTTAGAGGCATCGTACCAGGCTAAAAACAGCCTTTGTTGGGGGTCCAAAGAGAGGGTTTTCGACCCCCTCCAAGCCCATCAACTTTTTTGCCTTTTGATCGTTTTTTTTGTTGCAAGTAACTCGAAAATATGCATCCCGACCTATTTTTTCCAAAAAATAACTTTTGTAAAATATCTATTGTATAAAAAATTGTTGTTTGGTTTCGGTCTTCTATCAAATCACCTGTCGCCATATGGCTTCACCCAAAACAAAAAAAGGCCTTCTCGTAGCCACAGAAACCGCGCGGAAAAAAATGCACAAATTTTGCAGGGGACTTTCTTAGTTTCAGAAAAGTAATAATTTGACTAAAACTAAGGTTTTTTTCTATAACCGATTGTATATAAACAATAAGTTTATAAAACTTAGAAAATGCGCTACCTGGTTTTCAGAAAAGTGTATAGTAGTTTCGACTTTTTTTTTCTTGTTTATTTACAGGCATGTAGAAAAAGGTAAAGTAAAATTTGTAAAAACGCTTCACCTCGCAAACTTTTCGTGAATCGAACGATTTCAAACATGTAGAAAAAAATAACCTGACACTCGAGTCCAGTAAACGGGCATATTTTACTACTAGGAACGTACCAATTCCACAAAAAAGCAAGAAACTGGAAAAGATCACTTTATAATTGTAGATCGTACACTATTGAAATCATCGAAAACAAAACAAAAAAATTAAACCGAAATGCTCCTTGACAAAAAATCGGATTTCTGGGTAGCCTCGCGCGGGTTCCCTGCCGCCCCAGCGGCCTACGTCGACAAACAACGACGAACAACGAACATGAGCCGAAGGCGAATATGGTGAGGCAATGTTGCTTATGAGCCGAAGGCGAATACATTGCCTCCCATACCAACAAGTAATGCGAAGTGACATGCGGCGCAACACCTTGCGACGCTAACGAGTATTACTTGTTGCATACTACATGTAATTTACCGAACGCCGCACATGGCGGATTGTACATTACATGTTTCATGTTTTGCTGATAGATCCGTCTAGCGAGTAGACCATTTTTTAGTTTTCGGAAACTAAAAAAACTTTCATGCGGCAAACCACGGCAGGCTGCCTAAGGCAGCGGTTACGGTGGGCCGCCTGGTACATTTCGAGTAAACTAAAAAACCTAATATATACAAAAATTATTTTACTTTTTAGGTAAAGTAAGCCGTACGCTGTTTGGGCAGATCCTTCGCTCCCTTAGCGGGAGCTTGTATCACCCAACCACCGTACGGGTACGGACGCCCTAAGGTCCGTCTTTAGTCCCTCCACCGCTATCGCGGTCTCGGTACCCTACGGACCTTAGGAAGATCATAAGAACCCTCTTTTTGATTTATTCTTTTCAGGGTATGAAAGATGTATGGAAAAACAACCTACAGAAATAATCGCTTATCGAGGTGACTCTGGAGCTTGTTGGTTCTACAGAATTCACCTTCCCTTTTCAACATTAGCAAAACACTCGAAGGAGTACATGATCTCGGTTACAGGGGTTATGGACGAACGACAAGTTGGAGGGTTTGATCTAGCAATCTTCCAACGTCAGTACATGCCTAAGGTCTACGAGACTGCACAAAGGATAAAAACTAAGAACAGGCCTGGGAAAGCCAGAACAAAATTGGTGTACGAGATAGACGATGATCTGTTCTCGATCCCTGATTGGAACCCTGCAAAAAAAGAACTGGGAAATCCTCAGGTGCAAGACTACGTCAAACGCTTCTGTAACTTAGTTGACGCGGTGTTTGTTACCACCGAGGACTTAGCAGAGGTTTATCGGCAGTACAACGACAACGTCTTTGTGCTTCCTAACTCGGTACCGTTTGAGTTGTTCACACCTAAGCCTGACAACTCGGTCAAACCCGTTGTGCTTTGGCAAGGATCGCACACGCACAAAAAAGACCTAGCGCTTATCGAGCCTGCTATGCAGCAACTGAAAAAAGACGGGGATTGTTTTCCGAAGGTCTTCTACGCACCAATGAAAGGGATCTACCAGGTACCGCCTGTGGAGTTCAAAGGCTTCCACGTCGTACTTAGCCAAACAGACGCAACGGTGGGTTTAGCTCCGTTGGTGCCTTGTAAATTCAATCTGTCTAAGTCGAACTTGAAATTTCTAGAATACACAGCACAGGGCATCGTAACGATTGCCAGTGACTTTGGACCTTACCAACAAACAATCACCCACGGTGTTGACGGATACCTTGCTAAGCAACGCAAGGATTGGTACGAGCTGGTTCGGTACGTGCTGAACAACGAACAAGAGAGAAAAGAAGTTCTCAAAAATGCAACTAAGTTAGTCGAAGAAAAATACGACCTAAATAAGAACTACGCTTTGTGGCAAAAAGCCATCGACACCGTGTTGGAGGAAAAGTAATGAAACACGCAGATCTGTTTGTCATGATTTATTTGCCGAACCAAAGAATGCTCGGAACGATTTATCAAAAACCCTATGACAATTTCTTAGCCGGAAATATCCAACCCCTGCGGGTGGTGTACCCTAAGCTCTACGCTGAGGTTCCCAGAGACGGAGGAGCAGCGTTGTTGATCCAACCGTTGCACTCGGATAAGTCCGCACAAGAACAAATCAGGGTCTTGCCCACAGCTTTGGAGATTATTTGCAAGGTCGGCGAACAAGGACCCGAGCTGTGGACTCAATACCAAGACTCTGTGCAACGCTGGAAAGCTTACTGTAGCGGTTTGGTAATGCCGAACCAGAAGGGGTTAGAAATTGGATCAGCCCAAAATCCTCTGCAAGCTAAACACTTCCCGCGTAATCGCTGAGGGCGAGGTTTTGCACTTTCAACGTTTGGAAGGCTCAGAGTGGGTTACAGAGGCTTCGTACGAAAATCCGATACAAGCCCTGGGTCAGTTCTTTCAAGAGGCCCTGAGGGCCTCCAATTGCTCCAGAGAGGCATCTTATGTCAAACGTATCTCCCTTACACACAGTGATGAAGAGATTCCTGATCGAAAGCCTTGACGCGATCCTTTTTTCAAAGACGGCTTATTGGTCAGAAAACGACACTTTCCTAACTTTGCCGCTACTGCATCGAGACGACGAATTTCAACTAAGGGGAGCGATGTGGCTCAACCAACACCAGTACTCGTCTGCATTGAGGATGCTGGTGTGTCTACAAGAAGACGGGACTTCGAGGAAAGTCTGTTACCGAATTAGCTCGGTGCAGGAGATTTACCAATTGCCAGACAGAACGGTTTATCCCCGTCGAGCACCGCTAGACTTTAGTTTGGCCGACGTGAATTTGGGTATGGAACAAGACGCAGCTCTTAGCTTAGCTTGCAACAACGGAACGCTAACAGAGGCAAAAACACTTACCCTGTTGCAGTTCCTGACAGACAGTCAACTTGTGGAACTTCCCGACGAAGAGTTGTTCGGAGACCAGATCGAAGACAAACTAAGTTATCCGCCCTATCCTTCCGATCCGCACTTCCAACCCATTTTTATCGCACGTGAGGACTAGGAAATGAAAAAGTACGTAATCACCTGCGATCGTAGCGACTGTGGTTACTCACAGCAGGTACCTAGTACCGAAGAGAACCTTCCTGAAGGCTGGGTAAGAATAGAAAACATTAGTTTTGGAAATGAAAAACTGGACTCGATGGATCTGTGTCCTAGCTGTGTGGCGTGGTTGTTGTGCCGAAAAAACGTTAGAACAAGCTCGACGTGGGATGGCTAATGAAAACGCAGATCATTGTTGTCGGCTACGGATTACCCGAGATGGAAAGCCAGTGCTTGAAAAGCGTTCTGAATCATACCTCGGTGCCGTTTACGCTGACATACACCGACAACAAGAAAAATAAGCTTACGTTGACACAGGTGTGGAATAAACTGATCCGCAAAAGCGAAGCGGACTACATTTGCTTGCTAAACTCCGATACCCAAGTAACCTCAGGTTGGTTGGAACTTATGCTCGAAGCTTTTGATAAGTTCAAAGACTGTGGATTCGTCGGGCCTAGTACCAACAATTGCCATTCCCCGCAAAAAAAAATCCCTACTCCTGAAGAGGCTAAGAAAAGAAGCGGCAAGTACAAAAAAATGACGGATCCGATTTCTGGCTTTTGCCTCGTCTTCGAAAGGCAGCTTTGGCACGCGCTAAATAAGTTCGATGAGCGTTACACGTTCTACGGACAAGAGTCAGACTTCATAGACCGCTCTAGAACAGCTTTGGGGCTAAATTGCTATTGGTCCCAGGGATCGTTTGTTTGGCACGAAGGAGAGGCTTCTGTGCGGGTCTCAGGTATGGATGTGGAAAAGGAACGAATGAAAGCTAAGCAACTTTACCACTCGGAGCGAAGGTGAAGTCACCATTTCCGTATTTCGGCGGCAAGTCCCGCGTAGCTAAGTTGGTGTGGCAACGATTCGGGCGAGTCAAAAATTACATTGAGCCGTTTTGTGGATCGGCAGCAATGCTGCTCAACGCCCCCCGCCAGGCAAATCTTGAGGTGATCTGTGATCTGAATCTATACATAGCTAACTTCTGGCGCGCCGTGAAATATCAGCCAGATGCCACATGGGCCGAAGCTGACTACCCGGTGAGTCACATTGATCAGTCGGCAAGGCACTGGTGGTTGACTGATCCAGAGAGGGTGGCTGATCTGCAAGACAGGCTCTTGGACCCAGAGTGGCCAGGGGACCCTAGGATCGCGGGCTGGTGGTTGTGGGGGCAGTGCTCGTGGATTGGAAAAGGCTGGTGCGACAAAATAACAGGTCGACGCCTTGGGCCGATCCCGCATATCAGCAACATAGGCATGGGTGTTCAGAGTACATCTGGCGGTGCGCAATTGGTCGCAGAGCTAAGCGCCCGCTTAGAGCGCGTTAGAGTTTTGCACGGCGCATGGGACCGATGTGTCAACACGCGCTATGGACTAGAGGGCGGCGGTATTTGCGCGGTGTTTCTCGATCCGCCATACAGGGGGTTCGAGAGGCTATATTCAAAACAGGTGCCTGTCGCTGCACATTGCGAGGCGTGGTGTCGTGAAACAGAGCAGGATCGGCTGCGTGTTGCGCTATGCGGGCATATCGGAGATTATGACCTGCCAGGGTGGGATGTCGTGCGGTGGTCTCGTGTTCGCAGCACGTACAATAGCACCAAGACCAAAAATCAAGAAGCTATCTGGTTTTCGCCTGCGTGCCTAAAAGAAGAAACAAATACAAAGAGAATATTTTCGAGGGTTGGCTAGATGCGATACGTTTTTCTTACTCCACACACGAAAGTTTCAGGGGGGACAAAAGTAATTATTAGGTTTGCAGAGTACGTAAACAGGATTAGTAAAGACAACCGGGTGGCGATCGTAGCAAAAAAGCTCAATCCCACTTATTGGATGTGCACGCCAAAGCTAAAAGAAATTACCTGCAATTTGGTGGTAGAAAAAGACGCAAGAAAAAAGCACCTGAAAAATGCCGATGTGATTGTGGATTACCTTGATGGGGATCCCGAAGAAGTGAAGGATCTGAAGAAAGACAACGCAAAGCACATTCTTTTGTTGCAGGGGTACGGAACACAGAACGAAGAAAAAGAGAACAGAAACCTAAGCTATCCTTACGACGCAGTGATTGCAACGAGTTCTTGGTTAGCTAGACTTGCCTTAAAAGCGAATCACGAGAAAGTCTTTGTGATCCCACCCGCCGTCGACGAGATATTCCGACCCCTGCCGAAGTTATTTAGTTGCCAAATCCCTGTAGGGGGATTGTTGCACTCTTCTGAGGATAAAAACAGCGACGTTCTTTTGGCAGCCCTTAGTATGGCTGCAAGCCAAGGAGCTAAGCGAGAACGTAAGTACAAAGCGATGCTCGTTGCGGCACGGGTTGAGTACGCCAAAAAAGAATTATTTCAGAATATGCACTGCCAGTACGCTATTTTTATTGATCCCCCAACTTCTTTTTTGCCGCTAATCTACAACCAGTGCAAGGTGTGGGTCGCAACGAGTAAGAACGAAGGATTCGGATTGCCTCCGTTAGAGGCGATGGCTTGCGGTGTTCCCGTAGTGTGGACGAAAAACAAAGGTCTTGAAGATTACTTAGTGTCCGGAAAAAACTGCCTGGTGTCCGACGGGACGAAAAAAGATTTGATGGCAAAGATCGGACGCTTGATCAACGAGCGTTCCCTAAGAGAACAAATTACTAAAAATGGGATGATCCTTGCTCAAAGCTTCAAGTGGAGCAAACAAGGGGCACGTTTCGTAAACACCGTGAAGAAGATAACGGGGGAGTAAATGAGAATCGCTTTTATCGAACCTCACCTTTTGTGCGTTGGCGGTATCCGAAGAATCGTGGAGATTAGCAATCGCATGCTGAAAAAAGGTCACGAGGTAGAATTGCTAACCCCGAAGGGGAAGCCTTGTACCTGGATGCCGTCACAAGCCCCTACGTTCGATATGAGCCGCTTGAAGACCGAGACGTACGATGTGACCCTTTTCAACCTCGCAGAGCAGTACAGACTTTGTCTGCGCTCCAAAGCTAAGCTAAAAGTGTTTTGGGTGCTGGCTGCAGAAGCCGAGTACAAAAACCCTGCGGTACCCCTGGCCGGATTGCAGCAACCAGGACTAACTTACTTTGCAAATTCTAGGTACGTCGAGCAGTACATAAAAAAGCACACCAAAACTAAGCAAGAGATTCCGATTATTCCAGGGGGGATCAACACAGAACACTTTCGACACGATCCGACAGTGCCAAAAGACTTCGATGTGTTGTACTACGGTAGTCCTCGCCCTTGGAAGGGTACACACTTGGTTGAGGGAGCACTTTTAGGAAAATCAGTAAAGCTACTAAAAATGCACGGGCTAAACACACCACAAGAAAAAATGTGGCATCTGTACAACAGAAGCACGCTTTTTGTGTCGGCATGCCAGGTAGAGGGATTTAATTTTCCGATCCTCGAAGCGATGAGTTGTGGGTGCCCGGTGGTGTGTACTGACGACGGGGGAAGCCGAGACTTTGTAAGGAACAACCGCAACGCCGTAGTTGTCCCCAGAAGCCCTCAAGGGATTTGGAAAGGGGTTGCTAAGCTTTTGGCAGACAAGTCGCTTAGACGGGCTCTAAAAGCGCATGGGCTCAAAACAGCGCAGCACCCTAAATTCAAGTGGCAGAACGTTGTGGATCGGTTCGAGCAATCACTTACTAAGTTTTTGGAGTAGCCTATGAAAGCTTTTTTGTTGCTGTGCATTTTCTTTTTTTGCTGTTCCGAGAGCCCGGAAGAAAGAAGAACAAAACCCCTTAGTGAGTTTCCGTATGAATTAGAGGTTTATTGCATCGATGGGTACGAATACTTTCTGATCAAAAGGTCGGCGGATGTTTTTCCGAGATTCCATGAAGGTTATCCGAAACGATGCTCAAAATACACGCTAAAAAAATAAATCTGTTTGTCGCAGACAGTCTGAGAGTAGCAAGAGCCCTAAAAGAAAATTCAGTAGACGCAATTGTGACGGATCCTCCATACGTGGGAAATACGTGATCAAATGCAATGGGTGTACTCCTCGGGTTTTCCTAAGTCCTTGAACGTGTCTAAAGCGCTAGCCAAGAAAAAAAGCCCACGAGCAGAACAGTACGATGGAATACAAAAAAGACGGTCGTTGGCCAGCTAACTTTTTGCACGACGGTAGCAAAGAGGTAAAAGAATTATTCCCGGACGCGAAGGGCGGGACGTGGAACAGAACCCAAGGTGCACGGCATTTCAACAACAATGGCGATCCGACTAATTACGAAACCTCAAAAACAGATACCTCGATAGGGTCTGCTGCCAGGTTTTTTTATGCAGCGAAAGCGTCGAAAAAAGAACGTGGAGAAATAAACACCCACCCGACAGTCAAGCCTCTAGCACTGGTTGATTATTTAGTTCGGTTGGTGTCTCCTCCTAACGCAATTGTATTTGATCCGTTTTTGGGTTCCGGGACAACAGCACTAGCGGCTTTGAAAAATGGTCACAGAGTTATCGGAGTTGACCTAGAAAAAAGCTACCTCAAAATAGCGGTAGCGCGGTTGAAAAAAGAATTCCCAAATTTGAGGTTTGAAAAACTTACTTGATAGGGCAAAAGGGCTTTTTGAAAAACAGTAAATTAGCCTTGACAGCGTTTTTGAAAAACAGTAAAATTTTATCTTAGATTTGGTCTGTGGAATCCTTGCCGAAGCAGCAATTGGGCCTCAATATCTACCGAAGGTTGGCACGCCGGAGGGTAGTGCGCGGCTCCTCCTGCTGTTTAAGTAGGCTTGTCTGTGCCAGACCCAAAGACACGTGGTTTGATCAACCGCCTCTGTATTTGGGCGATTTTACAGGCCAAGTTTTTTCCTTTCTGCTAAACTCCCCCGCAAACTAATCCCGGTACAACCCACCTAAGGGAGAAAAAATGTACCTGTGGTTTTACAATAAGACCGAAAGAAGCGTGGATAAGGATTCACTAATCTTTCAGGTACTGCGAGAAACGCAAGGATACGAACCAGAGGTAATTACCTTGGAAAAATACCAAACCGACGACTTCGAAGTAGACCCTGAATCAGATATTATTTTTCGTATCCTAGACAGCTTAGATAAACGCTACCGCGTGTGCGAAGAGGATGTTACGCTGTCTAACGACACGAAGGACTACGCAGCTAAGTTAGCCGATACCCTAAAGTATGAGTGGCTACCTTTTTACGCAAAGCCTGTAGAGGTTGAGGAAATTAATGTTGAGGCTTGGTTGGTGGATAAGGGGAACGAATGAAATACCTCGTGGATGTTACCCTGCACAAGTTCTAATAGCGCCTAATGACATCAAATGGAAGACGGCTTTGATGTTGAAACAGAAGACGTTCGAGAAAAGCAACCGATCGATGTCGAATAACGAAAAACTAGTTCAAGGGTGGTACGACTTTCAGAAAAGATTAGTCAAAACAACCAACCAAATGCTTAGTGTGTTGCAGGTAGAACCTTCTGAGAGCACCGAGGATACAAGTACAAAGTACGTCAACCAGTCTTCGATCGATTACAAAAGGCTAACTAAGGCTTGGAAAAAGTTGTTGAGGAAGACTTACAGGAAGGTCTTACATGAACGTAGAAGAATCAACAACGTGGTCTGCTAGGAATTCCCAAGACACCCGATCCAAGTTCACGCAAATCGGCACCACGCAAAAAAAAATAGTCTCTCTAGGTTTGGCTAACATATTCATTTTTAGTATATTCGAAGACTTGGCTTCATACCTTCTACGGATTGCAAGCAATCCTCCAGTCCACCTTGTCAACGAGTACATAGCTCTGCAGCGCTACATACCTGAATAGCGAGTTTTTCGGTCACTCGAAACCGCTAGAGAGACTAATTTTTTGGCCTCGCGTTCGATAAATTCGTTCAGAGCCTTTTTCGCTTCTTCGAGGTAATATTCGGGATGTTCCTCGATGAACCTTTTTGCAACCTCGGTAAGGGCAACGTCATAACCGCCAGGACATCAATTGCTCGAATTCGCATCTGCGTCTCCTGTGGCTTACCCTAACGTACGTCTTTTTTCGTATCCTTAGTTAATACCTAGCCTCCTAGCTAAAACTAAGGTTTTTGGGTAAATGCTATTCAATCCCCGAGGAGCTTATGGAAAAGGCCCATTGTATCGTGAACCTAATCTCAGAACATGATCTTGACGATGAATGCATTTTGAAAGAACTAAACCTTTTAGACGCAGAATTGCTGGTACGCAAATTTGAGCCTCAAGGAATGTCCGCCATCTTACTAGACGACCACAAGCACATTACGATCCACACGTGGCCTGAGAACAAAGCGGCGTGCCTTGATATCTACGGGTTTGAAAATCCCGAGGTTATTTTGGCTAAACTAATTTTGTTGTACAAACCGACTTATTTCGAGTCACGTTCTGTAATTAGGGGGTCGTGTGAAAGTTCAAGTTGATTTTCTTGATCTCGGTGCTGGTCACGGGGGTAGTTACAAAATCGCGAAGCACAAGTTTGGGGGCAAGGTTGGTTTGTGCATCGACAAGAATCCTGAACGTGTCAAATTGCTAAAAGATGCAGGTTACGTTGCAGCGTGCCTTCCTATTCAGCAACTAGACAAGCTACAGGGCACTGTGCGCTTTTCGATGGCTTGCCACGTCTTAGAACACCTTCCTAGCTACGAAGACGTTTACACGGCTCTAAAAACGGCTTGCAAGAAGAGCCGGGAATTTGTTTACGTCGAAGGACCTAGTTTCGACTTCGACGACTACTTGGAGCAGAAGGGAACTAAGTTTTATTGGAGAGATGGATGCGGTCACAAAACAAGGGTCACCACAAGCTTTTTGCAAGCTTGCGCCGCAAGCCTAAAACTGCCGTACTCTTTGCTTATCGAAAAGCCCCTGCTAAACAGTACCGACTCACAGGACATCATACCCTTGGATGCTGCCTCGAACTCCTATTGCGAGGCATTGAACTCTATGTGCGATCTGTACATAAAAGAAGGAGCCAAGCCTCGTAAGCCTCTGTGCCCTCCGATTTACCGATCCTTTGTCTATGTGCTTTGGGTGGGAAAACCCTGTAAACAAGTACTAAAAGCCCGACCTAAGTTTTACCCCTATGCAGGATACGGAGCGTAACGTGAAAGCATCTGACTTTGTGTTTGTGGGAGATCGGGGGGAGCACGCTTTTCGAATCAATGACATCGTGGCTTTTTGGGAAGAGCCTGACGCCGTGGTTGTTATTCTCAAGTCGGTAGGTGCACCTATTCGGTTCAAAGATCTTTCTTACGTTGAACTGCAATCAGAACTTCTCAAAAGCTGTTGTTAGGAGATCCCTATGCCTTGCCCTCAAGAGTGTCCTTTGTTTTCTGAGTGGAAGTGCACTAAGGAAGAAAACAGTAAGTTACGAAAAAAAGTAATCAAGTTAGAAGCACGGTTGTCTCGCAAAGAAATTGAGCTTATTCAGTCTAGGTCCGAGATTAGAGAGCGGAAAGACAAAGAAATGTTAGAAATTAGAAATACGGAAAGAGAAGTGTTGCGAGAACTGGTTGATCGTCTTTACGACGAGCGGGGGGTGCGGGTTCTCTCAGCGAGCCTAAAAAAACAGATCGAAAAGCTTGCCCACTATCAAGCAATCTCAAATTCGTACCAGCAAGCAATACTAAACACGAGTCGCAAAAATGGCTAAGCGAATTCTTTGTGCTGAGTGCGTCTACATAAAACTCTGCAAGGATTGTGAGCACAAAGAGTTCTGTCGCCCAACTGGAATAGAAGAGGGGCAGGGTTGCTGTACCCACCTATTAGGGATGGTGGGTTGTTGGTGTCCCTTAGGCTACGGTTGCGAGGAAGGAGAACCAAGGCTATGGGAAAACCTAAAATGATTGAAGTGCCTGCAGTAGCTTGGATGTGGCGTCCGGAGATAAGTGCCAATATTTTGTTTGCTAGGCTCAAATGCGTGGCTAACAACTACGATTTTGTTCCTTCAAACCCAAGAGTTGTTTTTTATTCTAAGCCCCACCAGGCTAAGAACATTCCTAAGACAGCCAAGAAGGTTTGGATTCCTGTTGAGAACCACGGTCCGAATCTCAAGCAGGCTGACTACTCGTTTACGTTTTTCTACCCCGAAGACGTGGACAACAACCCGAGGCATTATCGGTTGCCAAACTATGCCAGGATTGGAGCCGGTCCTGATTTGATCAAACCTCCCCACTACAACCCCGAAAAAATCCTAGCTAGCAAAACTAAGTTTTGCGCGTTTGTTTACTCAAACCCTGAACCTAATCGAATGAGGTTCTTTGAACTGTTGTCACGCTACAAGCGCGTAGACGCCCCTGGGGCGGTTTGTAACAACATGGCTCCTTTGGGTGGGGCAACCCGACAAAACCTCAGACACCACCTTAGACGCCGTCTGTACCGTAAGTTTGATGAGGTGGTGGAGTTCTACCGGCAGTACAAGTTTGTCATTGCCTTCGAGAACGAACGAGATAACAGGTACACCTCCGAAAAACTTTATCTTGCCATGCTCGCTGGCTGCATTCCGATTTATTGGGGCAACACTCAAGTTCACCGCGATTTTAACCCCAAGAGCTTTATTAATTTCGATGGCAGCTTTGCCGCGTTGGTGGATAAGGTTGAGGCTGTTGACAAGGATCCTAACAAATACTTAGCTAAGCTTAGGCAACCCTGGCTTCCCAACAACACGTACACCGATTGGGTCGACCCCGAAAAGATTAGAAAACAATTTGATAAGATCCTACTGCAACCCAAATAGAAAGGGACCCAAAAATGGATATTAGCCTTGTCCAGTTATTCAGTATTGCGGAAGGGTGCTTCTGGGTTCCAGAATTTCTTGTTCGGGATGACGATGTTTTGTGGAGTTCCCTAAAATGAATTGCTACTTAGTAGAACTCAAAACAACGAACGCATTGAAAAGCACCGCTGAAGTAGATGGCGACTACATCGACGTGCAGGACGGACACATTTACTGTCTTGCTAAAAATCTGGAAGAGGTTGCCGAGTATTTTCCGGAAGCGCTTTTTGTTAAAAAGGTGGGCCTGGGTTACATTCCGCCAACGGAGGATGCGTAAATGGGATCGTACTGCCAACAATGTATGAAAGACGTGTATCCGGATTTAGACCAACCAAATGACTTTGTGGGGCTGGTTGAACATGGCTACTTAGCTTCTGTCCTTTGTGAGGGTTGTGGGCTAACCTTAGTGAACTCAAAAGGTGAGTGTGTTGGTCCTTGTTTGAACAAGGGGCACAACAAGCAGGTTTCGATTACTGGTCTGAAAACCGTACAAACAAAGCTATTGAGGAGGTAGCCTTGCTCTCGGTCATAATTCCCATCACAGGGAAAAACAGGCAAGAGCACGCGCAAACGTGCATCCATTTTCTTAGGCAAAGCAGAAACGTCGAATACGAGATTATTCTTGTCGAACAAATCAATGCTTTGTTAGGCGGGTTAAGAACAGGTGGACCGTACTACCAGGATCTTCCAGTCGACAAGTACATTCAAATCGAAGGCCCTGGAGAAAACCACTTCAACCAACCCTGGATGGCCAACGTCGGGGCGAAGATTGCCAACGGCGAACGTTACTTGTTTTACGACATCGATTTGGTGTGTTCGGAGACGTATCTTCAAGCAGTAAGAAATTTTAGAGCGCCTTACTTTATTGCGTGGAGTACGATGCTGGCTATGGATGCAAAAGCTTCTGCAGAAGTAATGCAGACGAAGAAGCTTGAACGTAAGCACTTAGAAAAGGCTGAACGTCAGAAGTCGGGAACACTTTTGTTCGCAGGGTATTCCGTAGCAGCCAACGCTAAGTTTTTTTGGGATCGCCTCGGTGGGTACAACGAAAACTACTTGGGGTGGGGCGGTAACGACAATGACATCGCTTGGCGAGCTAAGCACATTTTAGGTAAAGAGCATAAGTTTGATCACAAGCTCTACCACCTGTGGCACGCAAAAGGCTACTCGAAGTTTTTGTTGTGGCACCGTAGAAGTATTTGGGAGACGACGAGAAAACACCCTTACGAGGTAACTAAGCGATTGAAGCAAGCTAATCTCGGAAGACAGAAGGAGCCGACGTTTATTCCTTTGAAGGATATTTGGGTAGATGCCAAAGCAGAGCGGATGAAAAGGAAGGCTTTGCAGAAGTAAATTTCATTTGTTGGAGGTTGCTATGAAAAAGACAGCAAGGTGGCTAAGGAAAACCAGGAAGAACGCGGCTAAGATGCACAAGTTTTGGGTTAAGCGCGGCAAACACGGCTTGTGGCACCGAAGAGATCTGAATTGGAGCTGGCGAGGTACTGCGGGCAGATGATTTAGCAGTCGATCGCTTTCTGCAACTTTTTCCTGAATGGCGTGAGATCACACCAAAGGAGATTAGAGGTGCCTAAATACTACTCCCAAAACGGCGAAGACAAAATTCTTTGGTCGGTGTTTGATCCTGGCTACAAGGGGTTTTTTGTGGATGTGGGGGCGCTTGACGGTAAGCGCTTTTCTAACTCCTACAGCTTCGAGCAGGCTGGTTGGCAAGGGCTCTGCGTCGAGGTGCACCCGGCCTACGCAGAACTCGTAAAAAAGAATCGGCCTAAGTCAGTGGTGTTTTCAGGCGCGTGTTGTGAGTGTGATCAAGAAGAGATGGATTTCTACTTGAACGAGCTTGGAACGCTTAGCACGATCGATCCGAGCATGGGCGAGTACTTCAAAAAAGCTTATCCCAAAGCTTTTCGGGGGTACAAGAAAGTAAAGGTTCCCGCAAGGTGTTTGAACACTCTTCTTACCGAAGCTCAAGTTCCTAAGGTCGATATGGTAACGATCGACGTGGAGGGTGCAGAACTAAGAGTGCTGAAGGGGTTTGACCTTAGAAAGTACGCCCCCAGCATTATCGTTTGCGAGGCAATCGACCGGGAAAAAGAAATCGAGCTGGAGGTCTACCTAAAGACTTTTGGCTACCATCGAGCACGAAAGCTTGCAAACAACCTTTTCTTTACCCCCGCACGATTCGTCGATAAGGTTCACAACGCCGCAAATATTCCACGAGCGCAGCTTATCCACACCGACCACCCCTGCAACGATCTCAAGAAGGCAGGAAAGTTGTGAACAGAAAAATTTATCCCCCGGTAGGCTTCCACGGCGATTACTACCTAATGCAAGGTGCCGCGTACCTGCTCAAGAATACGCTAGTGTTTGTGGAGACAGGAACTAATATCGGGGCCACCTTGCACTACGTAGCAGGCAACCACCCTTCTTTGCTTTGCTACAGTTGTGAAGCGGACGAAAAGCAGTTTGCCAGAGCTAAGCAAAATTGTGCTGGGATGAACAATGTTCGGTTGTACCATGCCACAAGTCAACAGTTCCTTCCTAAGCTCCTGCCAAAGTTGGACGTGTATAGTGCTGTCTTTTGGTTAGACGCGCACGGCAGGGGCTTTCAATGGCCTTTGAGAGACGAAGTAAGAATGATTTGCAAGCACGTTGGTGATCGTTCTTGGTTTATCCTCATCGACGATTTTCAGGTGCCTGGTAAAAAGCAATTTCAGTTCGACCGGTACAACAACCAGGTTTGCTCCTACGCTTACATCAAAGATTGTTGTACGGTACCGCACACTGTTGTTTATCCGAGTTACGAAGAAAAGACCAGTCCCTACCATCCTTTGGTGGGCTGGGGTCTGTTGGAACTGAATAAAACCGAAAGCCCCTTTGTTCGTAAATTCCCTTCTTGGTCGAGACAGGCGTGAATGAGCTGGCATTATTTGCAGGGGCAGGAGGCGGCTTGCTGGCCTCACACTTGCTTGGATGGCGCACCGTCTGCGCTGTCGAGCTTGATCCCTACTGCCAGCAGATATTGCTCGGCAGACAGCGAGATGGGTGCTTGCCCCGATTCCCAATATGGGACGACGTTCGCACGTTCGACGGGCGCTCCTGGCGCGGACACGTTGATGTCATTAGCGGAGGATTCCCATGCCAGGATATCAGTGCGGCGGGTCAAGGTGCTGGAATTACCGGATCACGTTCTGGGCTTGTCTACGAAATGCTCAGAATTGTTGATGAAGTGCGGCCTACGTTTGTGTTCACGGAAAACAGTCCGCACCTACGTACCAAGGGGTTGGCCACAATCGTCGAGAGATTTATCAGCATGGGGTATGTGGGACGGGTCGGGGTATTGGGAGCTGGGGACATCGGTGCGAACCATGAGCGAAGACGAATGTGGATCGTTGCCGTGTCCAGTGAGTGGATTGGAAATGCTGCCAACCTTGACAGTATGCGGAGACTACAACAAGAAAGGGGCGTCCTCCAGGTCGGGCAATGGTTTGGCTACGGTGCTGAACAAATTGCCAACACCAACAGCAAGTCTCTACGGCAGCAACAAGGGAGGTGTGAAGTCACTGACTGGTGGCGTCTACCCCGCTTTGCGCGAGTGGATGATGGGGTGGCCAATCGGATGGACCGCGTCAAAGCCACTGGAAATGGGCAGGTTCCGGGAGTGGCTGCGATCGCATGGTCTGTTCTCACAAGCGATTTCGCAAGACCCGATCGAAAAAGCACTCGATCCAGTTGAGCGTGCGTACGAAAGAAAAAGACATGAAAACAAGAGTCCGCACCGACGTTCGCAATATGTGGAGCAAGCAACTTACCGCCAACAGGTTCTTCCGAAAAATGACATACCTCTTCGATCACTTCGAGTTTATTCACGATCGGGCTAACCCAACACATGTCTTGTCTGGGCAGGGGATCAAAGGAAGAACAAATTACACCAGGATATTTTTCAACAACGAGAACGTAAGGCCGGACACAAAAAATTGTGATTGGTGCATGGGCACTGACTACGAAGATGAGATTCAAAAGCCGCATTACTTTCGGGTGCCGAACTACGTCAAGAATGGTGCAGGACAAGACCTAATCAAACCCAAGGATTACGACCCCGAAAAAATCCTAGCTAGCAAAACTAAGTTTTGTGCATTCGTCTACGCCCACAACATTACAATTCGAAATCAAATGTTCGATGTTTTGAACAAGTACAAGCGAGTCGATTCGCCGGGTAACTGCAGGAACAATGCAAAACCGATCGGTGGGTACAAAGACCCGCACAGCAGCAGGCACAGCAGTCCAAACTTTTTTCAGGAAAAAATAGACTACCTCAAACCGTACAAGTTTGTCATCTCCTTTGAGAACAGTGCTTACCCCGGTTACACAACCGAGAAGATCTACCATGCGATGCTAGCTAATGCGATTCCTATTTATTGGGGTAATCCTGAGGTGTGCAGAGACTTCAACGGAGATAGTTTTGTTCACCCCTACCACAAGGGCATTAGCGGATACTCGTCAGTACTGAGGGCACTGCTAGATCAGGTAGCTTTTTTGGACAGCAACGACGAGGCTTATTTGAAAATGCTTGCACAACCGTGGTTGCCCAACAACCAACATACGCGGTGGACGCACCCGCAAACAATAATTTCTAGCTTCAAAAAGGTTTTCTCAAAATGAAAAACGTCGTGGTTCTCGGGTCCGGTAGAAGTGGAAGCAGCCTACTGGCGGGGCTTATGAACAAAACGCATTGGCACGGCGACAATCTTATTCCGCCGAGCCCTGCTAATCCGAAAGGCTTCTTCGAGGATTCTACGGTCAACCACGAGATCAATGAGGGGATACTGAAGCAAACAACGCAAAGACAGGTACCGAGGGGGCATTGGTGGTTAAAAAGATTAGCTCCAGGTACGCCGCTGTACTCGACTTATCAACAGCGGGTGCTGATTAGAAAGTACCTGCAACCAAGACCCAAACCGTTTTGTTTGAAGGACCCCCGGCTTTCGTACACATTTCCTACCTGGGACGCCTATCTTCCCTCCAACACCGTTGTTTTGGTCGTCTTTCGAAACCCTGGAATTACGGTTTCTAGTATGCGGCAGGAGATAAGAAAAGCTAAGTACCTAGCAAACTACAAACACGACGCCTCTTACTTGTTTGGTGTGTGGGAAGACATGTACCTAAACATCTTAAACCACTATGCCGACAGTACACGCCCTTGGAAGTTTATCTCCTTTGACGAGATACTGACGAAGGCGGGAATCGAAAAAGTGGTTGATGCCGTTATTGCCGATGTTGATCGAAAATTTCCTGACGTAAAACTAAAACGGTCTAAGCCAATGCGCTATCCTGAAAACCTCTTACCGTTGTACAACAAGCTCCAGGAGCTTAGTAAAAAATGAAAATCGTTCTGGTGGGAAGTCGTTTGGGGAGGATGGGCACTAGTGCAACGATGGGGTTGCTTAAGATCCACGGCTGCGACGTTGGAAAAAGTCTTACGGGTAAAAGTCCGATGAACCCAAAAGGCTACTTTGAGCTAAGGTCTTTTCGAGAATTCCAGCGCAACGTTTGGGGAATGTTCTACGGAGACAACCTGCAGTACGTTCCTGAGATAAGTAACTTGAGAACGGTGGCGAAGAGACATACCGACGAATTCAAAAAAATACTCGAAAAGGAATTTGCGAAAAACTTAGTTGCGTTCAAGGCCCAGCGATACCTTCACTTAGCTTTTCTCGCAGGCGTGCCTGACGTTGAAGTGTACGTGTTGTGTATGCAGCGCGACATCGATGCGCAAGCCAAGAGCACGCAGAGAATGTGGAAAGGCTCTAGGAACCCCGTGGAGCGCGATGCAAGCCTTCCAACTATCAAAACCCATATCAGAGCATGGGCAGAGCACGAGAAGCGTGTGAGGGCTCACTACGGCTTTGCTAAGTACATGGACTTGGAGTTCAAGAAATTGTTCACTAAGCCGTGGAAGACCTACAAGCAGATTTGTAAGTTCATCGAGGAAAAACCAACGCTCAATAAACGACAGGTTGAGACGTGGATTGACCCTAAACTGGTCCACTGGAAAAAATGATCATTTCCAACACCAAAAAATTTGTTTTTGTCCACATCCCGAAAACTGGTGGGACCAGTATCAAAAAGGTTTTGGGCAAGCACGCAACCGTCGGGGTCTACCAACACAATCCGCCACCGGGGGTAGCTAAGCAAGCAAATCCTAGACTGTGGAAGCACGCCCCCGCCAGAGACCTTAGGCAACACATGGGGTATGCCTCCTGGGCAGAGATGTTTAGCTTTGGGATAGTGAGGAACCCATTTGATTGGATGGTCTCTGCTTATTTTTACATCCGAAAAGACACCCACGATCCAAGACATCAAATTGCTAACAAGCTAGGCTTTCCTGAATTTGTAGAGTGGTTCGAAAAATCAAATCCCTACCGGCACCCGATTCGCAACGGTCAATGGTGGTATTTGTCGGACCGTGCCGGAAATCAAATCGTAAGTAAGTATTACAAGCTCGAAGAAATCGGAAGTGCGTGGAAATCGATCTCAGTAAAGGTTCAGGTAAACTCTTTTCTACCGCACACCAACAAAACCTCCCATCGAGATTACCGGTCCTACTACACCCCTCGTTCAGTAAGCTTGGTCGCAGGAATGTTCTCAGACGACTTTAAAAGGTTTGGGTACACATGGACCTAACTGTTGTTATAGCGGTAAAAGACCGCACCGAAAACTTAGCTTACTGCGAACACTCGATTGCTTATTGCGATCCTAAGCCCCGGCTAATTGTTGTCGACTTTGGATCTGCAAAGCCAGTTAGGTTGCAGACAGAAGGAAAAGTAATTCGTGTGGTGCGTGACACGGCTTTGTTCCACAAAGCACGCGCGTTGAATATTGGGATTAAGGCAGTGCAGACCCCTTACACTTTGATCACAGACGTAGACCAAATTTTCCAACCTAACTTTTTTCATAAAGTAATGCAGAACATTGAACATGGGTTCGTAAGGTGCTTGACGGACTTTGCGGATTCACCTCCGAAGTTTGATCCCCACCAGTTTAATTGGAAGAAGTATCGACAGTACCGCAACACCGTACTAGCAACGGCTACGAAGAAACCGCACGGCGTAGGAAATTGTCAGGGAGTCAAAACCAGTTGGTTGCACTACGTCAAAGGGTTTGACGAGACTTATCGAGGTTGGGGATACGAAGACAAAGATCTAAACCTGAGAGCCAAATTAGCCGCGTGGAAGATGATGCACATGGATGATACAAGTATGATCCATCTTCCGCACGCAAGAAACCCAGGATACTTTCGAAATGATCTGATCCTAAAAAACAAGGCACGTTTTTTAGGCAAGCGAGATAACAAAGGTCCAATCGTAAACGCGCAAAGAAAATGGGGTGAATTGTGAAGGTAAAAGCTATCAAACGGAGCCTTTCCTAATGCCAACGATTGAAGACACGACAGCGCTGCTAAATGAAGCCCTGCAATTGGACCAAGGAGGGATTAGTAAGCTTTTTGAAAAAGAAGTGTGGTGTAACGAAGGGATCGTAAACCACCCTACAATTCAATGCAAGGTTCCCCACTGGTCTTCAGGAAAAGGGTTTGTAGGTGTGTTGGGTGTTCTTAATGGAATTTTTTATTCCGAGGGAAAAATCATTGTGGCCCATCGGCGTGTTACGTGCCCCAGCAATTGTGACTTCACAGAGGTCTATGACAACGTATGCCCTGTTTGCGGATCTCCTGTAAAAAAAGGGGAGATCGAAAAGTTTGAAGTTGTAAAACTAAATCCCCCTGGGTGACTCCTTTAGAAAAAGAGCAACCCGCGACATCCAGTTAGGAAGATCAGGACAGTCATCTAGCGTGCTGCAAATTGGACGAGGAGCCCGTGTTTGATACTCCCCCGGTATTGCGCACGAGACACCTAATTTATCCCCTAGAAAGGACGCCAATTCAAACGGGCAAAATGTTTCACTGTTGGTAATGTGAAAAGTCCCTTGCTCGTTTTTCTGTATCAGCTTCCATGTCTCTTTGACTAAGTCCGGTGCGTAAGTCATTTTGCTTATGGGGCGGGTGGCGATTATTGGTTTTCCGCCTCGATTGTGTTCGTGCTCCAAAAGATCTTTTAGCTTGTGCACAATGTTGGGTGTGCGAGCATGCCCAAAAACAAAGGACGTGCGAACAATAAGATGATTTTTTAGGTTGCTCCTTACCCTTTCCTCGCCCCACGCTTTTGTTAGTCCGTAGAAGTTGATAGGGTTGACAGGGGCATCACAACTAAATGTGGCTGTAGGGTCGTTACTTGAAAAGACAAAGTCCGACGAGAAATGGATTAGCTTTCCACCGCGCCGTTTGCACAGGGCCGCAAGGGTTGCGGGAGCTTCAGAATTAATGTTTTTTGCTAACTCTTGATTCTCTTCAGCGCCGTCGACGAAGTTGTAAGCGGCGCAGTTGATGACGGTGCATCCGGGGTAGGGGGCCATAATCTCAGCGGTCTGAGGCTCGTTTGTGATGTCCCAGGCTCTGTGCCCAAAAGCTTTGAAACTAATCTCCTTGCGACAAAATAAGCTAACAAAGGCTCTTCCAAGTTGTCCTTCCGCGCCGGTGATTAAGTACATAAGATCTCCTATGTCTAAAATAGAGGTAAACAAAAAGGAGGATTCAGTGAATACCATACTTGAAATGCTGGGTGGTAAAAAGTTTAGTTGGGCTTTGTTGTGTCTTATCTTGTCAACCGTGCTGCTCATTTTGGGAAAGGTAGATCAAGACATTTGGGAGACAGTCCTTATTTTCCTAACCTCTGCGATGATTCTTGGCCACACTGCGACGGATATTGCGATAATCGCAAAGGGAGGAGCCAAGAAGAAGGAGTAACATGCTTACTGCAGAACACGAACCTTCTGATATTTTCTCCAGCCTAGACACGTTTATCGAAGGCACCAAAGGCGAGAACAAGCACGTCACACAAGGGCGTGTTAGGTTGCCAGTTGCGCCTAATCCAATCGTGTTTATCGAAAGCCCTGACTTTTTATCTGGTCCCAACCCTCTCTTCCCCGAGCAGTACAAAATGACTCGCGACGTGTTTGAACTGCTCTGCCCTAAGTGCAACGACTTGGTTAGGATCCACACCCAGGATGATATTCCAAGGGACGAGCAAATTTTGTTTGAGTGGGGGCGTTGTCCGGTTTGCAAACAAACGAAAGCAGACTTTAAGGAGGGTACGTTTCGCTTCTTCGATACGGTCAACGGTGTGGTGGGGATGCGTGCCGGAAAGAGCGCATGGGCAGCGTCTGTAGCCGCTGCGTTGCTTCACTACGCACTAACCTACGAACGTATGTCCCAGGAGCTTGGAATTTTTCGTGCGCAGCGTTTAGACGCAAGCTTCGCTGCTGCAGCCGGGGAACAGGCTCAAGAGACCGTGTATGGGCAATTTAGAAGCATGTATAGCGAAAGCCCTTGGTTCCAGCAGTACAAGCAAGAGTTGATGCGTGTGGAGTTAGCAGAGCCAAACCTTAGGCGTGGTGACCTCTACCAAGAAAGCACACGTGTCGTTTATTGGAAAGACGCACAGATCAAGGCTGAATCCATTCCTGCTAACTCGGCAACCCAGGCTGGTAGAACGCGGTTGTTTGCGATTGTCGATGAGCTTAGTCGTATGGACGCGGGCAACGCTAAGCAATCCGCTACCGAGGTGTATCGAGTAATGGAGCGCTCTTTGAGGACGGTGCGTTCTGCGATCGATAAAATAAGAAAAAACGAAAACCGACACGACTTGCTTGCGGGTTTTATGGTTAGCATTAGCTCGCCGCTGTTCTCTACCGACAAAAGCATGAACTTGTTGAAGCAGGCAAAGGTTGTAAAAAGAATGTTCACCTTTCACAAAGCGACGTGGGAGTTTAACCCAACGATTACCAGAGAAGAGCTAAACGAGGAGTACGCCAAAGATCCTTTGGGAGCCGAACGAGATTACGGTGCTAACCCACCGGGGGCTGAAAGCCCTTTCGTAGAAGACCCAGACATTATCGAGGCGGCGATCGATCCGACTAAGCAAAATATGTTCACCTACCGCGAAGAGTTTTTCAAAAAACACATTAGCACTAAGCTTATTGAGAAGACTTACCACTATGTTCGTTTGCTTGTCTCCAGAATCGATTTTAACCATCTCTACACCTACTACGTTCATTGCGACCCCGGTGAGGCAGGAGATAGCTTTTGTTTAGCTATCGGTCACAATGAGGAGAGCATAAAACGCATTGACGGTGCGTTGGAGATTAGGCCGATCAGGGCTGATAACAAAATGGGACTACCACCGCATACGGTTTATTTTCCCGCCGTAACCGAGATCATTTTGATGCTCAACGATACGCTAAGTTTAGGGGCAGTCGGATATGACCGGTGGAATAGCACCGAGCAGATTCAGCGCTTGCTCGATAGCAACGTGCACGCTTTCAAGGCAAACCTTACCAGAGACGAGCACGTTGACTTTTTGGCGGACGTCAGAAACCGAAGTTGCTTACTTCCGACAAGAGAGCACGCCACCGCAGATCCTGCGGAGTCGCGGTGTATGCCGTGTGCAAAAGCGTTGTGGGAGTTAGCTACCTTAGAAGACACAGGAACTAAAGTTGACCACCCCAAGAACGGATCGAACGATATGATCCAGTGCTACGTGGGGGTTCACCGGATGCTTACTAAAAACTTAGGCACGCTGTCTAACCGCAAAAACGTTAGGCGTGCTAGACCTATGAGACCAAGAAGTCATCGCATGCGACGTTAGTTTACAGCGTAGTTGAGTTTTGCTAGATACTAAGTTTCAACGGGAGGCCCCAAAAAATGTTCAAAGTAAAAAACACCATGCCCGGATCCTTGTCGTTTGGCGTCGAAAACGGATCCACGACGATCGGACGAAGCGGAACCCTGGATCTCGATAAATTCTGCTCTAGGGAATTTCTTAAGTCCTCAGACGAAATTCAAAGATTGCTTCGAGGGGGAGCATTGGTTTTGGTCTTTGATTCTGAGGCCAAGCTTCCCAAAAAGAACTTGAAGGCCAAACCCAAGAAGGTACCGCCCAGAAACTTGGCTCCTCGAATCCCTCCTGCCGCTGAGAAGCCGTTGGTGGTGGAATTGAACCCCGAGCCTGTCCCCGTTGTTGAGAAGGCTCAGGAGGCCCCTAAAAAGGTCGAGGAGCTTGTAGCGAAAACTAAGTTCGATTTGCCCGTTGTGGAGGATCCGATTGAATCGGCCATCGCTGCTAAGTCGGAATTTCCCAAAATCGAAGAAGTAGAAAAATTACTTCTGAACGATCTGAAGGAACTAGCCGGGCGTTTGGGGATTGCTACCCACTACCGGCTGAAGTCCGAAATTTTGGACGACGTACTCAATGAGTACGAGGAGAGAGGATTGGAGTAATGAAAATCTCGGCGCAAGACGTTTTCGGCGATTCGATTTCTGTTGCCACGCCTAGTGACTTAGATTCTGTCTTGGATATGACGATAGACGATGCTCTTACGTTAGCTTTGGCAAAGAGTGTTGACAAGCGTCTTGATTCAGAGTGGTACGAAACCATTCTTACTAAGTTGGGGGAGACAGAACAAGACGCTTTTACGATGGGTCTTGCGTCGGCTGAGATCAGAGTTCAAGACAATTTGAACAGCTCGCAGACAGAAACAGACGAAGCGATCTTGGAGTTGGTAAGCTACGTCAACGAGCACGGTAGTCTTGACGAAAGCTTCTATGACGACTTGCTGAAAAGTAAGTCCGCCTCTATTGCCGCGCAAATCAACAATTGGATCTTGCTACACGGGTTGCCTTTGGGTGAAAGCAAAACGGCTTTGCAGGCACTTCCAAAACAAAAGATGCCTTCTCGCAATGAGACTTCCGAATACCAGAAGGAAGTAAAGCGTAAGGTGAAAAACCCAAACGTCAAAAACGAAATGCCTAAAAAGTCTAGTGCAGATCATCCTGTTCTAGAGCAGGTGAAAAACCTAAAAATTTGGGATGAGCTTCCTGAGGGCTGGTACGTCCACGGTAGGGCGAGTAGGCAAGATTTAGAAACTGGTATGCACATTTACGGTACTGTTGATTGGGCTGTAGCAGAGCAGTACGCAGGTGATGACGGGTCAGTTTGGGTGTTCACTCCTATTGTAGACCCGATCGATATGCGTACGGAAGCTGCCCAAAACGAGCTTGCGAAAACTATTGAGAAAGACTACCTCAAAGGAGGAGTGACTACTGAATATGTAGAACACTCCCTTAATGAGTTAGGTTATGCTGTAGACGATCCAAGCCCTGACGAACTTTCCGAGGCGTTTGAGTTGTTAGCTGCGGAATTTAACCCTTCGGACATTGTTAATCATGCAGAGGCGCACGATAACCCGGAGTTGTCCTATTGGTTTGCGGAAACTTATAATCATCCTATTGTGCTGACAGAAGATGGGATTGTTGTGTACGACTTAGAAAGCATAGCTGCTAAAAGGGTTGAGGAAGAACACGAAGACGAAATTACCGCTGCACAAGACTCTTGGTGGGAGGATGACGAAAATGATTCCGACACCGAGGAAAATGAAAACACTAGCGAAGAGGACAGCGATGAAACCGCTGCTAGTTTGCGCAATCCGAATCTGTCTGTGCGTTCAAGACCTGCTAACCAAGATAAGGAAAATACGATGATGCGCGAACCCAAAAGTTACCAGGCCAAGATCTATAAGGTCGAAGGTGGCTACAAGGCAAACGTTCTCGACAAGTCGGTTACCGTTGCGTCCACAGAAGTGTTTGAGAAAAAGAACGACGCAAAAGAGGCTGCGCGTAAGTTAGCTTTTGCCCAAGCATTAGAGACCGAGAAGAAGGAATTGGCTGAAGCCATTCGCGATTGGGTTCCGTCGTTGCCCAATATCAAACAGTGGCTCCAACGTGTCAAAGAGAGCGACACATGGGCAGAGGTAAAGTCAATTTGGGACGACCTCTGGCACGGCAAGGAAGACACCAATATGGAAGAGCGGCCCACAGAGCAGTATCGCGAATTTGTTGAGTTTGAGGACATGGGTGGTCCCGCGTTGGAGTTGGCGAGGTTGCGGGCTAAGCGCCGGCGGTTGGCGAAGTCTTGTGACAAAAGAAAGAAGACAAAGAAAATGAAGAGTGTGTTGCAACGCAGACGATCTAACAAATTAGCCTCTCGCCGTGTCGCTAAGGTGAAAACAAAGATTCGCCTGGCTTTGGCACATCAACGAAAAGCGCAAGTTGACGTAGGACAGGCCCAGAAAGTGGCTCAAGACTTTTTGAACATGCTCGAACGTGTTGACGTGACTCAAGCTGCAAGTAAGGAAATTCAAAACTTGTTGTACCAGGGTGAGCTTTTGGCTGAGACAATCAAGAAGCTCCCCGCTACAGCAGCTAAGCGAAAGCTTGCAAAGTTTAAGGGAGACAAAATGATTAGACGGAAAGCGGGAGCTAAAGAAGATTTTGAGCGGGTGTTGGGGGCTGTGATGTTGAAGGAGTCCGAGATCGGATTGCCTGAAGACCCTTCAGACCCTGTTTTTGTTGGGATTACGTGGAGTCAAGAAGGCTATCTTAGTTACGCCGGGGCACTAGTGGCAGATTGGACCGGCTCTGACCAAGATGCTCTTGAAGGTGCTTACGAAATCACAACAAATTTATTGATGGAAGATAAGGATTACGTCAAGGAGTTGGAGGAAGAGTGGGGCGATGAAGCGTATGACGTATTAACGGAAAATGTAGACGGACGTTCTTATACGATGACAGCACGCGAGTTTGTAGATGCGATGCTTGCTAGCAAGCGGGGCAAGGAACATATTCAAGAAGAGTTAGATTCGTGGAAAGAACTTTACGGTGGTTGGCCTCCCCCCGAAGAAAAAGAAAGCTCAAAAAAAAGAAAGGCTAAAAAAATGATCAGACGCCGAACAAACAAGTTGTCTTCTCGCACCCGTAAGCCTTCCCGCCGCGTTGGCCGAAAAATACCAGTTCGAAAACGCAGCAGCGAGATTCGTCGTCGTGCGGGTTGGGACACCGATGAGGTGTCTCGTTGGCTGTTGAATGATCAAGGTATGTACCACGACGTTGTTTCTTTGGCTAAAGAAGCAGAGTCGCTGAGAAAGCTTGCAGATGCGATCGATGATTACGTTCACGCAATGGGCGGAATTGAGGGTGTTGATATTGATCTCGACGAAGTTGACTGGGACGAGGTTGCCGACGATTTTGAAGAGTTTGTCCGTGATCCCATGGACGATGATGAAGATGATGAACTTGACGAATTTGTGAATCTTCTGCAGTCCATGGGTAAAAGATTTCATGGTAACGATATTGAACAAACTGCTCAAGATTGGATGGACGAATATCCTGATGTAGAAGACGCCGAAGAGTGGATGCGTGTAGGTGTGTTTGAGCCTTCCGCAGCAAAGGCTTTAGAAGACTGGGGGCTCGACGCGCAAGACGCAGCAACGATATGGAAGCGTGGAATGACGATTGGCTACGCGGTCAGCAACGGGGATATCACCCCGGAGCAGGCTTACGACTTCTGGGAAAAAATTTAGGAATAGACAATGGCCACCCTGCAAACAAAAGTAAGTTTTGGGTCAGCAACGTTCAACGTTGCGTTGGCGCAAACACAGCAAGAACTGACAACGGGCTTGCAGGGTGTTGCCTCTTTGCCTTCTAACGAAGGCTTACTTTTTGTTTTCAACACCCCGCACCAAACAACGTTTCACATGGGTAGCGTTAGTTTTCCGATTGACATTGTCTTTCTTAGGAAAGAACAAAATGAGTATCGGGTTGCTAAGGTTGTCCACAACGCGCAGCCAGGAACTAAGGAACGCTGGTCATGCTACGCTGACTTGGTGTTGGAATTGGTGGGCGGTACGTGTGAATCGTTAGGAATTGAAAACAATCAACCGTGTTTTGTGGAGGAAGCTGAAATGCGAAAGGCGTCACTAAAAAAGAAAGCGATGGAAGGCGATATCAGCGACCCTGAGTTTTTGTATGACTACGCTCGAATAGAAGCCGAAAGTCAGTTGCATGGCACCAACGCCGAAGATTGGATGGACGATTTTGATTTTCTAGAGGACTTGGCAAACAACCCTGAATTGCAAGCAGCTTCTGATAAGGCTGATACTGCGCTAGACGCTTTTATCGATAAGCACGTAATGGGTTTTATGAACGATGAAAATGCTGAACTGCCCGACGCCAACTATCTTTTGTGGATGACTGCTCTTGGTCATGGTATAACTTTTATGGATGGTGACTGGGATCATTTGATTACCCCAGAAGACCAGAAGCACATTTACGAAATGCTGAACGGTGATCGCGGAATTCAGAAAGCTGTTGATGCCTGGGAAGCCGCGTGGTCTAACGCAATCGTAGACGTTTTGATGGAGCGCGGTGTCAAAGACATAAAAGAAATCTAAGTAGCAGGAGCTTCTAATGGACACGCCTGTTGAACAGATCGCCCAAGCGTATTGGTTGCTAGGTTGGTCTTGGCCTGAGGTTGAAGACCTCTTGGTGGAACAGTACGAGATAACAGAACGTAAGGCTGAGAATGCCGTCGAGAAGGCACAAGAAGCCGTACATGCCCTTGAGACGAAGGGTCCTTTCGTCACACCGGGCCAGTGGGCGCAACTGTCTACGGGCTCCCTAGTGCGTGTGGCGGCAATCAACAAAGACGAAGTCGATGTCGAGGACCCACTGTTTGGTTCGCTGACGGTTCGTGAGAACCAGTTTAGCCAAGACGCCACAGAAAGCTTAGCTTACGCACATCACATGCGGCAAGCAGCTATGTCTTTGCTGGGCCAAAAGTACGATCCCCCTGAGAACGAACCAATTAAGGTTGTCCCCGAAGAGTACCCCGAGGGCTACCGGTACAAAGAGCTTACGCGTGCCCCGAAGGGGTTAGGAGACGTAGCCCCGGATGTAGGCGACGTGGAAGAAGCCGATGAGCAATTGTCTCAGATGCTCAATAACCTTGAAGGGCTCCGAGAGATGGAGCAAGAACTGACTGCGCAGATAAAGAAAATAAAAGACGAGCAATTGAAGCCTTTGGCTGCTCAACTTAGTACCTTAAAGAAAGATCAGCAAGACGAACTAAAAAACGCTTTTCTAAGTATGGATACGATTCAACAAGACTTAGAAGAGTTAGATCAAGTTGTGTTTACGCAGTACAAAGGAAAGATCGCTGCTTTTCGACGTACCCTCGATGAGGAAGGTAAGCCCCCAACGCCCGCAGATGAGTTGAACGCGCTTAGAAATATTCTTGAACAGGTGAACGAAAATCACCCTAAGATTGTTGGGGCTGTTTACGAAGCGCTTGAACAATGGAAAGAGACCGTTCAGGAAACGAACCGGTCTGCGGAAAATGTTCTTTCGGTTTTCCCGTTCAGAGAAAATCCGAATCCGCGTAAGCAAAGCCAACTTTTCACTAAGGTGAAAAATTTCTTCAAGGGCCTTTGGGAAAAGATCAAAGCAATTGGCAACAAGCTTAGCGGCGAGACTTATCCTAAGGTAGCAGAGTCGATTGCTGCCCTTGACCAAGCGGAAGCTTTGTTGAAGACAGCCCATATCAACCAACTGTCTGCTAAGCTGGTGTGGTAGGAGGCGACAATGCAAGGACGTTTGGTTTATGACACAGCGTCACGATCCTACACCTACGTAAGTGATCAAGGGGTTCAGTTTTTAGGTCCTTTGGCAAACGCTCGTGCAACTCTTGAAGCTATGGGTATGAGATCGAAGCACGCCCGTGAAGCGGTTGTACAAGCATTTTTTGGTAGAGGGTTGAGCATCGACTTAGGTTTGATCTGTCGAACTCAGTAACCCGAAAGGTAGCCAAGTATGGCTAAGAAGAAAAAGTACACTCCTCCAGCGCCAAGAATCCTAAGAACGGGAGGGAAGAAGCTTCCCAAAGCGTTCCCAAAAACCGCTTCGGTTTTGCCTGGTGGAGCTACTTCAGGCAGTGGCGCGACAAACTCTATTTCTCAAAGTCCCTTATTCTACGACTATCGTTACTCTACACCTGATAAGTTTTACTTCCCCAAAGAACGAGCTATTGCAAATTCTGTTTTTAGAGACATGTATCGCAGGGACCCCACGATTGCGATCGGAACTGACGTTTACGCAGAATTGCCTTGGAGCAATTTTGAAATCGATGGCATTGAAGATACCACTGTTAGAAACCTGTACGAGGACATGTTTACCGATCTCAACCTCGTTCCTAAGTTTCCTACGTTTACCCGAGACTTCTTGGTTACCGGGGAATTTATCCCGCACAACATTTTCAACAGCAACAAAGGTTATTGGGAAAGAGTAATCTCTCACAACCCTGACTACATTGAGGTGCAGGGATTGGGATTGGTAGCGGACCAGCCTTTGTTGTGGATGCATCCGACCCCAGAAATTCTAAATTTAATAAATTCCCCTGACCCGCGAGTGCAGCGGTTCGTACGTGCGTTGCCTTCGAGCTTAGTAAACGCTTTTCGAAGCGGACAAAAAATTCTGCTCGATAACCTAAATACAGGTTATTTCCCACGGCAAAGCACCAGCGACAAAGTTCGTGGAGAGAGCTTTTACACCCGGTTGTTCCGCTCAACGATGTACGAAGATTTTACGGTCAACGCAAGCCTGGCTGTAAGTCAACGCAACGCTGCTCCTGTGCGTTTAATCAAACTAGGAGACCCCAGCCCTAACGGGTGGATGCCAACGGACGAAGACGTCGATGCGTTCATGGAACAGCTTAGTATGGCGGAAGTAGATCCGCTTGCTGCGATCGTGACGCACCCGTTTGTCTCGATCGATTACATCGGTGTTGCGGACAAAGCGATGCTAATTTCTCGGGAGTGGGAATTTATCGAACGTGTGAAGTTGCTAGCTATGGGTATGGCGAAAAGTTTCTTAGTTGGTGAGACAAGTTTTGCAGCGGCGGTTGCAGGTCTTCAAACGCTTATTGATCGGCTCAACTCTTTTCGTGAGGCGTGGGAGTACGGTTGGCTTATCGAGAAGATTTGTAAGCCGATTGCGGAAATGCATGACTTTTACGAACGCCCGCAGTCTCAACTGGAGCATCGGATTAGGATCGATAAGCCCGAAGAGCGTAAGCTAATCGTTCCTAAAATTCGTTGGGCTAAGAATCTTGAATCGACGCAGGACACTGCTCTGCTAGGTGTTTGGCGAGATCTAAAAGAAAGAGGGATTCTTAGCGATCGCACGTACGCGGTTGGTGCTGGTGTGGATCTTGAGACCGAAAGAAGGAACAAAAAGGAAGAGGAAGCTTACGCTGAAGCCCAGGCTAACCCAGAGCCCGACTTCTACACCAAAACAACGTCGAAAAAAGCGTCTAAGGTAAATCCTTACATCACTCAACGAAAGCAAGCCGAGTTGCAGGCAAACGTTGAGTCTGTTTTGAAGACGTCTAAAAGACCTTCCAAAAAAGATAACTTCCTTCTTTCTGCCTAAAGCCGGTACGCCTTCTGCAAAAAGGAAGGCGCATGGCTTACAAGTTCTACACCTCGGTATCTAAGTTAGAAACTTATCACAATTGTCGTAGGCTTTACCTTTATAAGTACGTTCAGAAAAGGCCCGAGCCTCCTAGTACTGCGTTGGAGATTGGTAATACGGCGCACCTTGCGTTAGAGCTTTTTCACAAGCACCAGCAAGACAGCGACGAAAACCTTTCTAAGTTGATGTCCGAATCCTTCAGAGCCGCTGTGAGACAATCGAAGGGCTTGACTACTCCTGACAAGCAACGTATCAAACGAATGCTTCTGTGGTACCTCAAAACCGCTCCTAAGCCAAATCCTCAAGACATCGTTAGCGTAGAGCAGTTGTTCAAGCTCCCGATCGGCAACGACGTGGTGGTGGTAGGAAAAGCCGATCGAGTAGATAGTAGGAACAATGAACTGGTTGTGGTTGACTACAAAACTAACAAAAAGGCTCTGACGAAGAAAGAAATACTAAACAGCCCCCAAATTCCTACTTACGTTAATTGGGCCAGAAAAAAGTTTCGCATCCCGGCTAAAGGGGAGTATGTTTTTTTGGAGCCTGGAAAAGTAATTTCTGTTTCTGTGTCTGAGGATCAGATAAAGCAAACGGTTGCTAAGTTTTGGGAAATGGCCGCTGAAGTAAGGAAAGCGATGCGAACGAACGAGGATTGGTTTTTTCGCAACTTAAAATTCAAGTGGTGCGGGTATTGTTCCTACCGAGAGCATTGCTTCAAAGATCAAAACAGTAGGTACACAAAATAATGTTGGCAAAATTCGAAGACACCACAAAAGTAATTCGGTACCTGGCCGACGATGACGGCAATCCCTTAGAAAACATCCCGTGTCCAGTCAGTTGCGGTAACTGTTGTAAGTTTTGGGTAGACGTTCCAGAAATCACCGATCGCTTTCCGAGACGCTCTGCTAATCTTTCTTGCCCCTATCAAAGACCTCGTCGAGGTTGCAAATTGAAGAGGTCTCGTCGTCCTAAGGTTTGCAACCTTTATTTGTGTGAAATCGGGATGGCGTTGGCAGGCAAGAAAATCACCAAAGAGCAAGCGCAAGAAGCTGTGAATAATGAGTGGTACACGGTAGCGTTTAGTAAGTTTGGGATTGAACCAGATCAAGAAAAAGTAATAGATCTAGGGGCAGTGAATGAAAAAATATTGTTGCCAAGAAAAACCAGCGGTCACGATTCAACCCAGTCCTGACAACCAAACAGTTATTTTGGTTGTCCCTAAAGAACAAGCTTATGCAGTTCTGCATGCCCAAGAAGCGTTTTTTGCGTTGTACCACCTGGTCAATCAATCGGAGATTAGGAGTGTACGGAAGTACACAACAGCAGACGAAAAGTTCAAAACTCCGCAAGACGCGATTGAATGGGCCTACCCAAATGCCGCGCAGTGCTCCAGCCAAACAGGGTTTTCGTTGGCTGGTGGTGAAGCGCGGCGGTGTTAATCGAGGTCATCTTGGTTTTCGATGTACTGCTTGATGATGCTCAGGGGAGCGCCTCCGCAGTTTATGAGGCAGTAGGTGCGGCTCCAGAACACCGGTTTTCTGTACACTTTCTCAAGCCGCTTCTGAAATTCTTTGCGAATCAGTCTGGATGAGACTGTCTTGAGGTTGTTGATGAGCTTAGATGGTTGGATGGTCGGGTTGATGGCCATGAGCAAGTGAACATGGTCCCGTTCTCCGTTGAACTCCAAGAGCCGACAGTTCCATTTCGCGGTTGTGGCTTCGAAGATCTCTCTTAGGCGGTTTAGGACTTGGCGATCAATACACTTGCGGCGGTACTTTGTGACTAGAACTAAATGCACATGCATTGAATATGAGCAGTGAGAAAGGGTTTCTAGTTCAATTTTGCTTGCCATAACTAAGAGTTTGTGTCAGAGATGGGTGATAAAGTCAAAGAGTTTGAGCTTGGGGTGAGACTTAGACGTGGAACAACGCAAGGTCACATATCAACTGTATCCAACAAAGAAGCAACAGGAGCAGCTTCAAGGACAATTGCAAGCCCACCAAAGGCTGTACAATGCAGCGCTTGAACATCGAATCTGGGCTTATCGGTCTCGCCAAGAGACGGTTCGTTTTTCCCAGCAATGCCGTGAGTTGACCCAGCTCCGCAGAGATGATCCTGATTACCAGAAGCTCAATGCTCAATCATGCCAGGTGACTTTGAAGCGCCTAGACCTGGCTTTTCAGCACTTCTTTCGTCGAGTGCGGACCCGTAAGGGCAAGGCAGGATTTCCCAGGTTCAAGTCTCTTCGTCGCTTTTCAGGCTGGGGATACAAAACCCACGGCGATGGATGGCGCCTGCTGGCTGGGGAGGGCCAGCGCAACGGCAAGCTGAGAGTGTCCGGGGTTGGGTTGATCACGATACGTGGCCGAGCAAGAACGCCTGGGACTCCAAAGACGATGGAGATTCAGCACAGGCAGGGCAAATGGTACGCATCTGTGACGCTGAATTGTGAACCCAAGAGGCAAAAAGGAAGATTGGCAGCAGGCCTAGATTGGGGAACGGCAAAGTTCAGCACATTGGCCTTCGAAGACGGTTGCACCAAGGAGATTGAGAACCCCAGACACATCAACCAAGCCATGGGCAAGCTTAGAAAAGCCCAACGCAATTTGTCCCGCAAGAAACGAGGCTCCAAGAATCGCACCAAGGCTCGTGGCCAAGTAGCCAGACTGCATGCCCAGGTGGCCAACAAGCGCAGGGATTTTTTGCACAAGCTATCGGCTCAGTTGATTGGGATGTTGGCACTGATTGCCACCGAGAAGCTCAACGTCAAGGCGATGACCAGTTCAGCTCGTGGGACCAAAGAAGACCCCGGCAAAAACGTGAGGCAAAAGGCCGGATTGAATCGGTCTATCTTAGACACATCTCCGTCTGCGTTCCTCCAACTCCTCAGATACAAAGCGGAAGAAGCTGGTGTCGAGTGGGTGGAGATTCCAACTCGTCATGTCAAGCCGTCGCAGACTTGTCATGTATGCGGAAAGCAGAGACGCAAGTCTCTGTCTGATCGCATGCATGAGTGCAAATGCGGGGTCATCTGCGGACGAGATGAAAACGCAGCCAGAGTGATGCTTGCTTGGGCTTTGAAGAAGCTTTCACGTCGGGAACCGGCGTGGTGTGGAGGTGGGTCGTTGGACCCGCCGTTGAAGCACGAAACTCCACCTGAAGCGCCTTTTGCTCAGGTGGTGTAGTTCATGCACAAATACATACGGTCATCCAGGAGTACGATTTGGATTTAGATAGAGGAGTGAGTTGAACGAATTCGAAAATCTAGAAACGGTTATCGATTGGAATTTGCGATCACGGGTGCGGTGTGCCTTGTGCAAACTACCGCAAAAGATAATAAAAGAGACTGAGGAGTTTTTAGTTTTTCGTTGTCCTATTTGTTTAGACTTCGTCGCCACGCTCAAACAGCACACCAGAAACTTTAGCCCTGGATTACTTTTACGGATGGATCGAGCTTTGAAGCCGGTAGCCGATGATTGGTACGGGACGAATAATTGGTGGGTAGACTACAGTCAGAAGGAAGCGACGAGCCACTTGCACCTGCATGCCCGTGCTAAGCAACGGGTTTAATCGCGGAGATGATGCATCTTAGTGCAGATTCTTGCTGTTCAGAGCAGGCAATAATGCACTAAGATGCAAAGTACGGGACGCCAGGGCCCTGGTGTTTTCCAATTGACTACTAGATAAAACTAAGTTAGTTTTCGGGCACTGCGGTATGCGATTGAAAACTTCAAGAGAAGGAATTTGTTTAATGGGCTCCGAAAAAAATGAAGGTTTGGTAGCAGCGCGGGAATCCATAACTCCCGATATGTCCGTCAAAGACTTGTTGCTTTTGATGAGCGAAGGCAATCCTGGGGCCCTATCTGTCCTTACGCAGTTACAAGCGGATTTGGTGGAAATGATCGAGGTGCTTTTTCACCTCGATGACATGAATATTCGCGGGGAACAAGTTTACCTCGCTTATAAATTTGTGAAGAGCGATATCAAGAAGTTCGTTGATTGTGTAATAAACAGAAATCCTAATATGGTTGAGTATGTGAACAGCCAAACCTCTTGCGGTCACGCGGCGGTTGTGCAGGGAGCTTCTTTTGAAAGATCGAGATGCAACGAAAAAAGAGTTTGAGAGCTACGCTAAAAGTGTGGCTGTTGGAATTCTTACTGCCGAGACCTACATCGAGGCTAAGTACCTATACCCTCTTGCTGCAGGCATTGTTGCTGCAACAAGTTCGATCTGTAAAAGCTTAGGCGTACCTTACGAACATTTTTGGAACATCTTACAGCAAGCACGCAGGGACTTTTTGGAGGTAGAAGAATGCACTACAAGGAACTTACTTATGACATGTGGGCAACAATCAAAAACGAGGCACTAGTGCTTCAAAAAGAAGGAACTCGGTGGGGGAAAATTGTGTCTTTGTTGCGAGAAAGGCATAACGTGGATCTTCCTCCGGGGCACCACTTAGCACGGTTGGTGCGTTTGGATCGGCCTTTGCCGGTAAAGGTCAAATCTAAACGCACTCAAAAACAAATCGATGCTGCTCTTCGTAAAACGTTGGGAATCCCAGATACGGTGGGTCAGGGTAAAACCGGGGCACCGAAGAGAACCCCGGTTATTGACTCTAACGTCAAAGCGGAAGCTGAGAAGCAAGTTGAAAAAGGCGCACGCAAAAAGGTTACTCCCCCCGCGAATATTAGTCCAAGTAAGCCACGCAACATTGAAGAGACCTTGACGTTGCAGGTTGAAAGCACCAATAACGCAATGGTAAAAATGACCCTTGAGGTGCCCAAGCAACAGTTTTTCAATTTTCTAATGGCGCTTTTTACGTAAGGATTATGAATGCCCGCTTCTCGCTGGTTTCCTGCAGACAACAAACGACAGCGCCGAAAGGCTGAAACCTACGCTAGGGACAGAGGATTGACTTTTTATCTGGTCAAGTTCTCAGCGGGCTCTAAAATCTACGTAGGAAATATGCTCCCCCGTCAAACTCTTCAGGAAATAAAGGCAGGGACCGCAAAAATACTAGAAGAAAAAGGCTCCAAACTGTAATTTTAATTTGACGGTCTTTTGCCGACAAGTTATTTTTCAGAAAGTGCTCGATAAAAGCCGCTTCGTGTTTTTTTTGATTAACTGCAAAAGTCACTTGGGCACACACAAGCAAAGCCGCTTTTTCGGGCACTATTTTTTACAACAATAATCCGGACTTGTAATCTAGCCACAAAAAATACTTTACTACTAGTGACCTTCTTTAGTAAACTTTACTAAGGTTTACTAGGAGGGAAAAATGCAAGCACTTATTTTGGTAGCGTTGGTAGCAGCACCTTTTCACCAGGGTGTCTCCTGGGGTCAAAGCCCAAAACAAGTCAAGAGGATGTACACGTTTTCAAAACTGTGTAACCGGCAAGATCCCGTCAATGGGCGGTACGTGTGCCTTATCGAAGATCAGAAAGGTCAAGACCTAACAACCGACGTTGCCGGGGAAGAAAACACCTTCACCTTTGTGGAGGGCAAGTTGGTTGGGCTGCAAATTGAACAAACCGTTTCTGCGGAAACCTCTTTGGAAGCCGTGAAGTGGTGGCTAGCCGCTTTTGGCCCCACTGAGGATTTTCATTCGGGAGAAGGTTATTTTGGTGTAGAGGGTGACGGCAAGGTGTTTGCTACGTTGAGGTGAGAATATGATCATCAACGGATATGAAATCAAGCCAGGAGCCAACCTGCGAAAGGCTGTCTTGCGTGGAGTCAATCTGTGTTGGGCTGATTTGCGAAAGGTTGATCTGCGAGAGGTTGATCTGCGAGAGGCTGATCTGCGAGAGGCTGATCTGCGTAGAGTCAATCTGTGTCGGGCTGATTTGCGTGATTCTTCTTTTATCGGTGCTGATCTGCGTGGAGCCTATATGCATGATGCCGACCTGCGTGGGGCTGGGTATTCTGTGGTGCAGATAATGATGGCAAGTTGGGGAGAATTATCAGACGATCTGACTGTTGAGTTGATGAGGCTTGACGCGTCTGCGTTGCCGAACGGAGAGGCGTTGATGAACGATTGGACGAATGGCGGGTCCTGCCCACTGCGCATGGGCGGGAAGGATCGTGTTGTGCTTTTCAAAGAGAAAAAAAGGCTATGGTCGCCTGGGCCAGCCAAACCCCTTTGGGAGCTGTGGGAGATGATAGCCAAAGAATGTGGGGTGAGAATATGATCATCTGCGAGAGGCTGATCTGTGTTGGACTGATTTGCGTGAGGCAAATCTGCGAGAGGCTGTACGGCATGAACCATTGTGTTGACGTTGACAAAAAGGTATTTGCTAGATGCCACCGTTGCGGCAGGGAGCCTGCGGCCAACATCATGTGCGGTCGTTGTTTTGGTGAAGATGACGACCTCAGGGCCCGCCTGGCTGTGGCCATTTGGCTGATCAGAGATTTGCGGGATTGCTGCCAAGATTTGGATTGGAAATATGGCAAAGAATGGGGCGACGCACAGCGCATTGTGGAGGGCAAGGAATGAGCAAACAGCTTGAATCACTGAAGTTTCAAAACGTCGGCCCAGCGCCATCGCTCAAGATCGACTTCAAAGAGCGTTTGAACTTTCTCGCTGGGGACAATGGGCTCGGCAAGACTTTTCTTCTTGATGTCGCATGGTGGGCGCTCACTTGCACCTGGGCGCGCCTTCCCATGGTGCCTCATCCTCCACTTGCAAGACCGAGCATTAGTTATCGTTACAAAGCGAAGGCCGGTGGGACGTACGACTACACAAGCACGTTTGATCGTGAAAGCGAAGAGTGGAGCGTCAAGCGAGGCCGCCCGCCTATTCCGAGTATGGTGATCTACGCCCAGGTCGACGGCGGGTTCTCGGTCTGGGATCCCGCTCGCAACTATTGGAAAAAAGATGATTCAGATCGTCCTAAGTCCTATCTTTTCACTTCCGACCAGGTCTGGGAAGGCAACGACCTCTGCGAAGGCCTCATTCGTGATTGGGCATCTTGGCAAAGAGAAGACGGAGAGGCTTTTCAACAGCTCAAGAGCGTTCTGAAGTCGCTCTCACCATCACAGCTCATCCCCGGGGATCTTCGCAAGGTTTCTCTGGATGATCCGAAAAGGTACCCAACCCTGAAGATGCCCTATGGCGAGGACGTCGCCCTCATCCACGCCTCGGCTGGTATGCGCCGAGTAGTGGCCCTGGCCTATCTTTTGGTCTGGACTTGGCAAGAGCATTTGGAGGCGTGCAAGCTTCGTGGCGAGACACCTGTCTCAGAGATTATCTTCCTCATCGACGAGGTAGAAGCCCATCTGCATCCAGAATGGCAGCGACGCGTAGTCCCGGCCTTGCTCGAAGTGATGGAAGCCCTGACTGGAGAGCACAACGCCAAGACGCAACTTATTACCGCTACACACTCGCCGCTGGTTCTTGCCTCAATTGAGCTGATCTTCGAAGAGGAACGTGACGGGGTGTTCCTGCTCGATTTGCAGGACAACAGCGTTACATTGCGAGAACTCATTCGAACTTTGGCTGGCCACGATTCGTTCTGGCCACGATGGGTCGTCAAGCATGAAGCGGCTGACGGGGGCGAGGGATGATTCGCTTCGAACCTGTTGCCAAGCCAGATGGTTGGATGTTGACTTTGCTGTTTTGAATCGATGCGATTTACTACGATCATAGGTAGGAGGTAAGCCTAATGAAAACTTCTCTGCAAAAAATTACTGATGTTTTTTCTGGTGCCGATGGGGGTGACTGCTTTGTTCAACTTCGCGCTTTTTTAGAGCAAGTAGAAAAACAAGCAAAGAATGGGGATGAATCTGCAAAAGAAATATTAGATGTTGTTTATCGGTTTTCTCGTTTGTTGGACGTGGTAAAACGTTAGGAGGTACCCTTATGAAAGTGAAAAAAAGAAACAACAAAACACCAGAACAAAAAGCGGAACTCGTAAAACGCTACCGAAAACTCAAGGCAGACGGTGTAGCAGCGCAGCAGGCAGCGGCAAAGTTAGGTCTGCCCTACATCACATTGAGGACGTGGGAAAAGCAGCAGCAGGAAAACGCTGAACCTGTCCCGTTGACAAAATCAAAAGGCCCCTTAGTTCTTCACACACCGGCAGGCCATCGTGTCGAATTCAGCCGAATCGAGGATCTGATCCAAGTCCTAAAAGCCATTGGCTAGTCTACCCCCACTCCTAAACCGAAACCCGGTAAAATTATTTAGATTATGAGGACAAGCAATGCCCTACAAACTAAATAGAAGAAATTTTATCGATTGGTCAAACGGTCTGCTCCTGGAAAGAGACAAGGAGGCCAATGTTCGGTGCCTTGACCAGAAGCTCTACGAAAAAGCCCAGGAGGCGTTAGATAAGGGAGAAGTCGTGTACCTTTGCGTCAACGGCAAGGTTGTTACCCAAATGAAACTCGAAGAAGGTGTCTACGTTGAACGGCGTGTTGAGGAAAATGATCATGAATCGCTCTAAGGCTATTGTCGAGGTTGCAGAACAAATAGGCAAGTTTATCAGCCAAAAAAATGAGTCCTACGGTAGCGCATACGGTTTTGTGAACAAGATCTTAAGAGATCTGTACGCCGAAAAAGTGGAACCAAACCAGTACTTAGACTTTGTAATGATCGCTCGTGTCCTAGAAAAAATATCTAGGATCTCCCACCACAAACAAGCGTTTGGCGAGGACCCTTGGAAAGACATCGCAGGCTACGCCTTGTGCCGAATTGCAGAAGAGAAGACCAATGAGCAATAGCAATTCCGCCGACAGGCCAAAAGGTTATGAGGACAAGGCGTTTGTCGAGATCCGGACACGTAAGCACCAAACTCTAAAAAGTAAGGCGATGATTGCCCACAACGATGGGTCGAAGCTTACTTTAGCAGATGGGTCCGTCTGGTGGCTCAAAGGAGGTAGGTACGAAAATACCTTAGGTCACTATCTTGTTCCTGAGGGGTGCCAGGCTCCTCCTCCCATAAGGTTACTACCCACCACCCCTAAAATTACAGAGCGGCCCGCAGATCGAAAGTACGAGGCTCTGAAGAAGGCTTTGCGTAGGGTTGCGCAAAGCATCAAACGCCATCGAAAACCAAGAGCCGTAAAGGTTTCTAACCGTATCTGGCTGCCTTCGGTGGGGTTTTACATAGGCCCTTCGGAAGCAAAAGTGTTGACCTATCTCTACGACTTGCAAAGCCCTGTTACTGCCGCTGAGTTAGGAAAGAATTTGTACAGTACCGTCACTGGTCATAATCCGGTGGGACCGAACGCATCTATTCGGTGTAGAGAATGGGCCAGGCATCTTTTAGGAAGGCTAAAAACTAAGTTTCTTGTTGAGTTTGACGAGGCTTATCGGTACACGGTTACGAAGCTAGGCAGTCGTGCGGCAGAAGACTTGTTAAAAGAAGACTCCTAGAATGACAAATCTAAAAACGCAGGCGGATTGTTGGCGCTACGTGTTGGATGGGGGTGTGATACAAAGCAGGTCGCTTCAAAGGGGACGGATCGTGAATATTTTTTTTCTCGACGCAGCCCCAGTTGCCGCTGCTCAAATGCTTTGCGATAAGCACGTTAACAAAATGCTGATCGAAGCAACTCAGTTGCTTTGCAATTGCCATCCGCAAGAGAACGTGCCCTATCGACGCACGCACTACAATCATCCATGTAGTCTGTGGGCGCGCAAGTGTCGGCAGAATTATTTGTGGTTGTACAAATACGCGATGGCTTTGGCAGATGAATTTTATTTTCGTTACGGGAAACCTCATGCTTGCCGAAGAGTGTTGCAAGGCTACTTGGTTGTGATTCCCGATGGGATGGTGGATTCGGATATATTTAGTGTACCGGCACAGGCGATGCCGGATCAATATCGAAACATCAATCCGGTTTATGCTTATCGATGTTATTATTGGAGTGAGAAGAAACATTTTGCCCGATGGGAAAAAGGAAGATCGAAACCAATTTGGTGGTGTGAATTAGAGAAAAGAGAGGGTTTGAAATGACGGATTATTCAAAGATGACAGATCAGGAGTTTGACGAGTTACTGTTATGAATACAGCGATGTTCCAGAGGAAGTTTACCAAGACTTTTTGGAAGCTACAAGTAAGGGTACGTACCTAAACAAATTCTTCAAACTTTACCAGTTCCCATACAAAAAACTGGATTCTAAGTTAAACGTATCTTCCCACGAGGATCTAGGACCTTGAAGAATTGAAAAAAATTACGTACGTGTTGAAAGAAAGCCAGAAATAAGTTAATCGATCTTTGTGGTACCCTCTCAGAAAAACAAAAGAGAGGGATGCATGAAGACTCTAGCCTTTTTCACTGCACTTCTAATTTCCCGAGTTGTTTTTGCTGCTTGCCTAACCCTTCCGTCAACTGCGACTAATTGGTGGTCAGGAAACGACACCTACTTAGATAGTGCAGGAGCTAACGACGGGAAAATTGAGGGCACGGGTTCGATCGCATTTCCCGCTGCTAAGGTAGGCAAGGGTTTTGACTTTACCGGCTCGACGAGCCTGTACGTCAATTGCGACGAAGTAAGTGCGGTCGGAACAAGTTTTACGCTGGAAATGTGGGTCAAGCCCACTACGACACACGACATCGATATTGAATACGGAGATCCAGGAAGCTCCGATGTTGCGGGTACGGAAGGACAAAATTATGCTCTGTGGCCCCCGCAGGGCGATTGTCTGTACTCGGGAAATTGTTTAGTAGGTCCGTTCGAGGCTACGGTAGGTGTTTCGGTTGGAACTAATGGAATTTCTGTTTACGAACACGCAGGCAACTGGATGCCTGCAATGCTTGTTTATGAAGCTGCGATTAGTGACGCAAACTACACCCATGTCGCTGTTACGGTAGACGATCAGGGAGCTAATACAGAATACGAGCTTTACGTCAATGGTAGCAGCGTAGATACGAGAACTCGATCAAATGCAGATGGCGTTACCTTGCATCCAGGAATAGTTGGCGGTTACTTTTTTGGCGACACTGGTGGTATTGGAGGCGGTAGCTTTGGGTACTTTATTGGATACGTCGACGAGGTTTTGATCCACAATGACGCGCTAAGCGCTGCTGCAATTTCTAACATCTACTCCGCTGACACTGACGGGTACTGCAAAACGCAAAGCCCGACAATCGCAATCGATACTTCTACGGTTGCGCAAACCCTAAACCACGTACCTATGATCGGCTTGAACATCTTTACTCCAGGCTCGGTGGGGGTAAAACGATCCGGAGATCTTTATTCGGGAGATGACTTTGCTAGCTTAGCGGCGTTTGCTGCGACTAACCCCCATCAAAGCCAGCGACCGATGATCCGAATGACATTTCCCATGGACCGACTAAAATACGACCGGGCTTTGGAGACGATCGATTTTTCACAAGGGCTCTACCCCGTGGCGATGTACACCTGTCCAGGTAATAACTTAATTGCTGCAACCGATACCTTGGCAGGGGAAACCTACGACGCTGGGTTAGGTTTGGATGATTTTATGGACACTGTTTTTACGATGAAAGTTGATGCGTACATGACTGTAGAGACAGTTCCTCGACAACCTACTTCTGATTGTAGGCAAGGCGGGCCCACTCCAGAATTGTGCTTAGCTTCTGACCAAGGTGACTTTTCCCCGGCTTATGCTGCGGCGGCAACTAATATCCGTTGGAATATTTCTCCTCCTGCGAACTATACCCAATGGGCTAGCGTACTAAATTACATGATTCGACACTTCCACCAAATCGAGTGGTGGAGTATTGGTAATGAGCCGAACGAGCCCTTAGGGTATTTTTGGGATCCTACAGACGCATCTAGCTTCTACACCTTCTACAATGAGTCTGCCGAAGCGCTCGCTCCTAAAGTACGAGCTGACACAAAGATAGGTGGGTATGGCGATCCGTGCTATTTGTCCTGCAACGATGCGTTTCCTTCAGCCACGTGGATACCTGCTTTTCTTTCACAGCTTCCTGCAAATAGCCCAATGGATTTTATGAGTGTGCACCGCTACAGTTGTGATCCTCGTGAAGTGTTTAGGACGTACGAGAACACACGAACTTACTTAGATGACGCAGGGTACACAAGTGCCGAAGTAGTTATCGAGGAGTTTGGTCGAGGAACAACAGGTGCACTTGAGGCGTGTCCTAGCAACGACATTGACAACGACCCCGGAGATCAATGGCAAGCCGCTTACGTTGCCACAGTAGTGAATAAGCTTTTGGCCGAAGGCGTTGATATGTTCTTTTTTTGGAATGCTGCAGGATTTGCCTCTGCAACGAATGCCTTGGTTAACTTTACTTCTACTGCCGACGTTACTTGTCCAGACAACAACTTCACCGATTACACGTTGACGGAGTTTACTCCGCTGCACCAAGTATTTCAGTTCTATTCGTTTTTGCACCCGACGGTTGTAGCAAGCGCGACAACGGCAGAGCATTTAGATACGATTGTTACTTCTAGCCTTTCCGGACGAGATATTTCGGTTCTAAGCGTAAACTTTGACATCCTAACCCGTACCACGTCTTTAGACTTGACTGGACTGGCTAAGGGTACGTACGCGGTTTGGTACTACGACGTTGACAACACCGATATTTCCTTAGGCGCTTCTGGAGTAAGTTTTTCCGGATTGTCTTGGGATTTGCTAGAGGGGGTGCGGATCATAAAAAGTTATGGTGCTGTACAACCCGCCACAAAGGAAATCAAGACGGTAAGATCGGGAAGCATGAGCTTGTCTTTGACGATGAACCCGTTTACCGTGCACTTAGTTAGAATTCGCGCTGTTGACCTTTAGAGGAATGAACTACACCACCCGAGTGCAGCACGTGTGCGAGCTTTATACCGTGGTTGACCTAACTCGGTGATTCGATGCGTAGCTTGACTACGAAAGAAACCAGGAGACGTGGATGCCTACCGTAAAAGACTTCGTCAAAGAGTGCCTCGACGAGTACGGGTATGGAGGGTTGTACAACGAAGAAGACGGGTGTGCCTGTGAGACTCAAGACTTGGCCCCTTGCGGTTCGATAAAAGACGATTGCCAAGCTGGGTTTTTAGAACCTTGTGATTGCGGTGATCACGACTTTCACGTGGTCGTCCCAATAGAGGAGGAAGAAGAGATGAGCGACGAAAACGATAACGTGGTCGAGGGCAACTTTCAGAATACCGCTGAGACGGACACAGAGCCGCTAGGACCGTTTGATCACGTGGAGATGAATGAGGCTAAGCATCTGGTGGCAGATGGCTTTAGAGCGGCTTATGGCGATTTGCTAAGTTGCATCGAGGACGAGGTTGAAAACAGCCGAAGTCGGGCTTTGGCAATTACGAAGCTCGAAGAATCCGCAATGTGGCTTATGAAGGCCATCTCTAGAAGTTAAGTTTTTTATTGTTTACTTTCCTGCGTTCTCCCAGTACAATTTCCAAAATGCGTTAGGGGTTTTGTAAATTAGTTGCAAAGGCCAACCCACCTTAGAATTTTATCCCAAACCGAGGGCAAAATGAAATGCAAGCATCCGGAAGATAAGATCGAGACGATCGCGCAAAAAGAGTATCCAGGCGGTGCTATCGAATGGTGTTCGGTTTGTGGTGCGTGGCGGGACGTGGAAGACCCGGCTGATTGGATACTGCCCGATCTTGCAAAAACCACCTGGCCAAATGTAGGGGTAGCAGAATGAAATATGTGAAATACGCAAAGGCAGTACTAAGACATAAATGGTTTGTGTTTGTCGAGTGCGCCAAACGCGGTTTGATCTGGCGCGGGCTTATGCACGACATTTCCAAATTCCGGCCCAGCGAGTTTTTTCCGTACGCAAATTATTTCTACGGGGACAGGACAGAAAAAACTAATAAAGCGTTCGAAGCAGCTTGGCTCAAACACCAGCACCGAAATAAGCACCATTGGCAATATTGGGTGTTGCAGGAAGACTCTGGAAAAACTAAGATCCAGGAGATGCCCAGTAAGTACAGGCTGGAAATGCTTTGTGACTGGTTGGGGGCGGATAAGGCGTACGGAAAGCAGGATATCAGTACTTGGTATTCGCAGACACGCCCTGTGCGTAAGCTAAATCTTAAGACATTGGTGCAGGTGGAAAAAGAATTAGTAAAGATTGATCCTCGCATTGTTTTGGAACCGTCGCAAGGAACTGGTTGTGAAACCTCGTGACGAAGACAGACAATCTATGGACACGTTGCTTAGGACCATTGGAGGGGACTACCCTGTCCAAGAGCTTGCACGTTACTTACTAAGGCTCCACGAATTAGGGGAGCCGATGGACGAAGCGCACCTTCCGCGAAATGTTGTTCGGTGGGCTCGCAAGCAGCGGTCAAACCAAGAGAGTTGAAAAGCTTGCCAAAAGACGGATATGCGCGGAGCGGGATTCGAACCCGCAACAATTCGATTTTAAGTCGAATGCCTCTACCAGTTGGACCATCCGCGCGTCTAATGCCTGCGAGAGGGGTCGAACCTCCAACCTCTAGATCCTAAGTCTAGCGCCTCTTCCAATTGGGCTACACAGGCAAAATCGGCAGGGTGTGATTCGAACACAAACCCGCTGCCCTAGGGCTTCGTACAGCCCGCCCTTTTTGACCGCTCAAGCACCTGCCGTTGTCTCCACTTTCGTCACCAACAAAAAAGCCCTCGGAATTTCTCCCGAGGGCTTTGTGTCTTTATCACCGCTGAACGCTAATCTAGCATTCGCCCTCGGGGTTCGAGAACCAAAGGTAAATAATAGAGGTAGCCAACTAGCGGTAACATAGACACATTCTCCGAGTCACTCGTCCAGTAACAAGAAAATCATACCGCGTTTTCGCAAATAGTCAACATTAGTTTTTAGGTTAGCGCCTAAACGCAAGTTAACTCACCCGAGGAAACTAATCTCATACTGGCCGAAGAATCTAAGCGATAGGGGATACGATATTGTTTTTCAAAACAGCGAGTCTGCCGGTACTTGGAGTTTTCCAAGCCAGTCAAAATAACAATTTTCGAATCACCGCTCAATTTCAACGGATGCACCCTCGGGTTGCTGCCCACACAAAAAAGGCGATCGAGCTGGTGTCGGAAGGACCGGGCCTAAAAAGCATCGCCCAGAATTATGAGCTTAGTTCGAACATTGATGACTACGTGTTCGCTGTAGCTCGTGCGGTGACAGCCAATGAAGCCAATGGTAACGGTGACCGGTTCACCGAGCAAGAGTTACTAAGGTACGACGCAGATTGCCGTTGCTTAGTTTATGAGACCTTCCGTAACGTGCCACTGCATATTGAGCACATGGCAGACGACCCTCGTACCGCACGAGGCTTTTTGCCCGACGCTGCCTATGTGACCGGTCCCGAAGATAAGTACGTAACCTGTGTTGTTGCGGTTGATACCACAAAAGACGCAGCCTATGCCGAAGGTCTTGTTAGCGGCAGAAACGATAAGTTCTCAATGGGGTGCTGGTGTGGTGCCGTTCAGTGTAGCCACAGCGCATGTAGAAAGATAGCCCGCACCGAGAACGAAAAGTGCTCGCACTTGAAAAATCAAATGCTGCAGGTAGTGGGCGGTGAGGTAATTTGCGAAGACTGCTTGGAGGTATGTTTTGTTGAGCTAAGCGGCGTTGAAATTCCCGCCGACCCGAAAGCGGTTCGTCAGTACCTTATGCAAAGCAAGGCAGCGTCTCTAAAACAAAACAACAGTTCCCTACCGCCGCTTGTGTCCCGATTGCTTGATCGTAACGATGCTGTGGAGGTTGGGCGCTACTTTGAAACTAACATTAACAGCCTTCCACAAAGCATGATCAACCTGGCCCAAAAACTGTTTTGAGGTGTGCTAATGCTACGAAAAGCGACATTAGATAAGGTGAATGCCTTTTTGAAAAAGGCGCAGGAAGAAGAGGCTCCTGCCGAAGAGGGGCCCGCTCCCGATTTTCCTATGGACTCGTTAGGCGACCCTGACGAGGAAGCAGCGGTGGAAGAAGCGGACGAAGGTGAAGTAGAAGACCGCGTCGAAAAGCTCGAAGAGACGATGGACATCGTTGTTGATGGTTTGGAGCAACATAAAGAAGTAATCGAAGAGTTGCTGTTAGACGAAGATAGCGATTCCGGATCTGACGGCTTTGAAGAGTTTCTGGAAGAGAAAGACGAAGAAGACGAGGAAGAGGTAACCGAAGATGAGTTCGGACTAGAGGAGGAAGCAAGAATGAACAAAACTAATCTTGCGCGTTACCGCAAGATCCGTTCTGAGTTGCGTAGCAAACGCAACCTGCGGAAGAGTTCCGGTAACCGCCGTCAAACGCCCCGAAACCCAAAACTGGCAAGGGCTCAAATCAAAGCCCGGCTGCGGCGTAAGCTTATGGCCCGCCGCGCTGCCATGAAGAAAGCCAAGGGTGAAGAGTATCTGCGTGATCAGTGGATGGTCAAAAAGATGAAGGACAAGTCCTTCAAGCCCATGGAACAAAAACCGACGATGGGCAAGCCCGTCAATGACAAGACCCCGGATCTGTTTGCGGTGGCTAACCTGACCATGGAATACAAAAAGGGTTCCTGGCAGGTGCTCGATGCAAACGAACGTGCTTTCTGCACCATCCCTCGAGGCGAGTTCAGTGCGGATGAGTACAAGAGCCCGAAGTTTGCCCATCTCGTGATCAAGACGATGAACAAGTTGGGTCTGAAGGCCGCGCTACGTAAGTTCAAGGCTCGCAAGCTTAGCAAAAAGGCTGCTACGCCTAAGAAGGCTGTGTTTGGTCGAGAGCTTTCGACCAAATCCGATGCGAAAAAGCTCAACATCCCGATCGAGGCAAGTGCTTCGGTGGCCAGTAAGCACGACGCGGCGGACTATGGTCGTCGCTTCCGCCGTGCGTTGAAGCTTGCTCTGACTGCTATGAACAAGAACCTAGTGGGCGACAACCCGCTGAAGGGTGCTTTGTTTGAGCTGATGGGCGAAATGGGGATCGATGACCCCGCCCCTATCATCGAGTCGGCTTTTGCGCAAGCCGCCGACGAGCACTTCGAAACAGCGTTGCAGCATACCCAGCGGTACATGGACATGAGCGACGAGGCTTTCGTTGAAGCGGAAAGTATGATCCTCGACTCGTCTGTTGCTGTGCCTTCGGCGCATAAGCAAACTAGTGACGAGGCTCGACAGTTGCGGCAACGTGCTGCTCAGTCCTCGATGCCTTTTTCGACCACAAGCGAGTCTGAACCAGAAGTTGACGAGTGGGCACGTATTCAGGCTGCGGCTCCACGTCCAAAACTGGCGCAGCTAAACGTGTTCCAGAGTAATAAATAAGGAGAGTATCAAATGGCGCTGAACAAAACCAAAGGCTACCCCTTCAATCGTCCGTTCTACAAGGTCGATACCAACGTCCAGTGGAGCGCGGGCCAGGTTGCATTTCTGGTGCGTTCCGGTGGAGAAAACGTTGTAACGACCGCAGCCTCCGGAACAGTGCCCATCGGCACCTTCTGGAAAGACCACGAGCTGACCTACCGTCGTTCCACCGTCGAAAGCGGCACCTTCGATAGCAACGACCAAATTCAGCTCAAGCACGCCAATGTGCGCGGCACCAGCTACATTAAGGTGACCGATAGTTCGGGCACCGAGTACACCCACGGCACCGATTACACGTTGAACACCAACAACGGTATTGTTGGTCGCGTGGGCGGTGGAAGCATCTCGGCTTCTGAGTCTGTGATCATTTGGTACGAGTACACGATTCCCGCCGATGAGATTGGTTACAGCGGCGGCACCAACTACACCCAAAGTGCCGATGACACCACCGGTTCAAATCGCTGCGCGATCGTCGAAGGCTTCGCGCACATTTGGACGGACCAGTACGACGTCACCCAAACTTACACCCTGTCTGCTGCGTTGCGCCCCGACGCCAACAGCAAGTGGACTTCTGCAACCAATTCTTACCCCGTTTGCGGTCGTGTGATCTCCGTTCCAACCGTCTCCGATCCGTGGCTGGGTGTCGCCCAGATTGCGGTTGCAAGCGTTTAACAGCGACTGGGTAAATACGAACAAGGTAATCTGGAGGATACCCAAATGGCGAAAATGAATCCCTACTTGAAGGCGGCCAGCAAACTGCGCACCGTCGACAGCAACGCGGGCGAAGAGTTTAACCCAATGTCCTTCGGTCGACAGGGCCGCAGCGGCAATCGTAAGGTTAGCTCTAACGAGCGTATGTTCGACAACAAAGGCGAAATCAACGCCAGTGACAACGCTGAAGTCCTTGACAAGATCAAGGGCCTGCTCGACGGTGCCAGCGATGGAACCTTCGACGTGCAGCAGGTTGCTGTGCACTCCAAGCATGCCTCGCTCAAAGTCGACGCAGCCGATAAGGATGCGTTGGTGCAGATGGCGATGTCCGACCCCACCAGTGAAGGCTTTGCCCGGTGTGGGCAGGCTCTGCTCAATCCGATCAAGGAAGTCATCGACTTCGAGGGCATGACCCGGAAGGTTTGGTACCCGCGTGACGTAAAGCCCGGTGAGGTTGTGCGTTACGACAAAGACCCATACGTGGTTGGCTGGCAGATTGCCGAAGACGGCCAGACCCCGGAATCCCAGGTCGAAGGTAAGTACATTTACCCGCCTGAGTTTGAGGTCTCCACGTTCCCGCTGTTGGAGCTGAAGGACATCTCTCGAGCGCAGTTCAATATCCTCGAACGTACCCAGGATCGTGCCCGCCAGGCGATCGAGTACCAAGAGGACTTGGCTGGTTTGACCCTGCTGCAGAACGCAGGCACCACCGAAAACGACATCACTTACTTCGCCACCTGCAACATTTCGGCGTTGGAAAGCATTCGTTACCAGGTGGAGCGCCACCGGTTGATCCTCGACAAGTTCATCGTGCACCGTCAGGAAATTTCTGACTTCGTCACCACGATCAGCCAGCAGGTGGATCCCGTGACGCAGCGCGAGTTGATCATGGGCGGATTCGTCGGGATCATCTTGAATGCGATGGTAATCACCACAGCCGGTACCAACAACCGCTTCCAGTTGCTGAATCCGGGTGAAGTGATCGGCGTGACGCAGCCTGAGTACTTGGGCGGCTTCGGTGTGCGGCAGGAGTTGATCTCCGAGCCCGTGACCCAGTTCAACGAGGGCAAGCCCCGGCGTGGTTGGTACTACTACGAACTGTGCTTTTTGGGACTAGGCCACTCGGCTGGTGTCGCGTTGGGTCAGAAGACCAGCTAATCTTTTTAGCGGTTTTTTAGTACTCCCCGCCTTCTATCGCCTATTAACTAATCCCTAAGCTTGCCCTCTAGAATAATCTCCATAACTCTAGTTGTACCCACGAAACGTAAGGAGAGAAACTAATGCCCGAAAAACAAACATCCTCGCGGTTGACGCTGCAAAACTTACTTAAGTCTCGAACAGAGATCTGGGTAAAAAACAATTCCGCCGAAGCCTCTCAAGGATACCGGTACAACAAGCCGGGTCCTGTAACGATGCAGATCGGTGAAGGGGAAGGACGACGGGCGCTCATCGTTCCGGTTGGTCCTGATCCTGTTTGCCTTACGGACAAAGCACCACACCGTCTCTTGCAAAACTGCACTGACTTGTTTTTGCTAACGGACAACGGGTTTCTTACTTTAATGGACCCGAAGCACGCACGTGACTACTACCGCAAGAACAAAGAACGTCAGCGGGTTGTGCAAGACAAGATTAGTCGCATTGAGAGAAACATCGCAGATTCGCCTAAGGGCAAACAAGAAGACGACGCCCGCAAACCTCAGGTAGACGGTACCGTGCTCAATCTCGCTTTGCAAATCAATGGTGAGACGATTGCTGTGAAAGAGGCTGTGGAAAAGGTGGAGATAATTCGCCACACTGCTAAGTACGAGGACCTAACTTATCTCTACAACAATGTCAAAGACCCTTCGTTCAAGGAATACCTCGCCGGGGTTTTGAAAGAGCGTAGGGCTGAAGAGAGCTAAGGGGAAAGTACATGCAAGACGTCCAGGGACACAGCCAGGTAATTACTGTTACGCTTACAGCTAGTGGTTCGCAAACGATCCAACCGTTGCTTAGTAACGAGGTGTACAAAAACGTCTCGATTACCGTGACGCCTGTAGCGGACATCCACACCAATTTCCGACATCAAATTGTTGTGTACCTGGACGGTCTTGTTTCTAAGACCCAGAATTACACGACAGCCAATCGTAGAGACTCCTCATATTTTTCTTACTACGATTTCAACTTCCCTCCAAACATTGGGCTAAAAACACGTCCTAAGCTTGGGTTCGATCCAGGCTTTTTGGGCTTTCAACTAAAAATCACCAACAACGAGCCAACCTCTCGAACCTTCACAGTGCAAACTTCGTTCGAGGCCTTAGTCGGGTCCCAGATTATCAAGAGGTGATCAAGATGCCGATGCTAAAAAACGCAACTTCGCGGTGGGACGACCAACCCTTGGCGACACGTTTGGAGTTCTTCGAGGAACACCGAGCAGGTTGGGAGCATTTGTGGAACGAGAATGGTGGCAACCGCGACAGCATTATCAAGTGGGCTGAGGACGCGGGTATGTCCCATCCGAATAATTTTTTTGACGGGCTTCACCGCTTTTTGTTCCAGCACCACTACGATCCGTTGAAGAAGTGCGCTGCGTTGCCAGGTAAGTTTTCTGAATGGCTGCTCTCAACGGCCAGAATGCATGCCGAGAAGCCTCAGGACAAGTTCTTCTACCTCGACCAAGGGTGTACCCTCAAAGGCTATCTAAGGGCTTTAGAACGCGCCGCAATCCAAAAGAACGTCGAGGAAAGTATTTTGGTCCTCAATTCGGAGATGCCCAGATCGGGAGATAAGCTTTACGCCGAGTTTTTGTTAGCTCAAGCAGGCTACAAGGATCAAATGAAAGCACTGGCGTCAGAACTAAACCGCGCTGCTTTCGAAATTGAAGCGGGTAACGATGTCTCGCAGCATTACGAAGCTGGCGATGAGTTGGAATACACTTTGACAGGTGACAGACTGTCTTTTTTGAAGAAGGTAGACGGCCACATAGTGGCGGCTAACAAACACGGTGGGATCAGTGTGATCGAGGACGTGTGGAACATTGCAAGACGCGGTTAGCCAAAGTAAGCCTTTTGTGACGAATGACCTTAGTTTTGCCGCTTATCTGCTTATGAAAGGTTACGACCTTTCCCGAGCTAAAAAATTCGGCAAGTCCTACCAGTTTGTCTTTAATTACTCCCCTGAGATCGAACGTCTGCGATTTGCTTATGTGAATTCTGAATGTGCTCGATTTGATGACGCAGTACGCAAGATCAAAAAAATCCTCTTCAGCGAGGAGTAGCAATGCAGACAGTTACAGATTTTGACGTGTTCCTGGAGAACACTTCTGAAAAACTAACGATCTTTGTTCGGGATCCTCGGACAGGCATTTTGACCGACGTAGTTACCGATAGTACGTTCAAGCTGATTGACTTGACCAACGATTCAGCCGTCGTAAATGTAAGTTTTCCGCCCGAAGGGAATTCTACAATTACCCACAGTGCTTCGGGTGTCTACCATTACAACCTCAACACGTCGACATACGGCAACGAGTACTTAGCTAACTTTCGGTGCATTCTCACCAACGACGTGTTGAACAACAACGTTTACGCCCGAAGCGTTCCCGCTAAATACTTCAAGTACGCCGCGATACTTCGTAGCCAAGTAGACAAGGCTCGAAAGAGCGTTGTTGATTACATTGAAAACATGGACCGCAACGACGAAGATCCGATAAGGTTCTTTTACGGGTACGACGATAAGCACCTAATTTTTTACCTCGAACGAGGTGTGCAGTATATAAACTTGTTTCCTCCTTACACCGCCCTAACTGTCGATACTTTCCCGTTTAGCCAGTTTGGTGGGCTAATGATCGACGCTGCGACGATTGCAGCATTAGAAGCGCAGGGAATTTTCGCGATCGATACAGATTACGATTACAGCTTAGGTGGCAACAGCTTCTCAGTAAGCCACTTTGGAAACATTAGTTCGATGCTTGCGAGTTTGCTTGGGAGATTTTCGGAGCAAGTAAGCGCGTTGAAAAAGCTCTATTTGACAAAGGGAGCTGTGCTGTACCAATTCACACCAGGCGGGGTTAGAGAGATGCGTTATCTAAGCTCCTTGCCCTCAGGATTCTGGTCACGCTTGTTGAGCGGGTTCACGACATAAATCTGGAGGAGACGATGCCAGTCAATTATTTTGTATGGGGTCAAAGAGGTGGTGGCGGTGGCGGTGGTGAGGGAACCGGTTACGCAACTACGTCCGGCCCGCCTGAGGTGTTTTCGGGATCGTTAGGGGTCGGCGTAACTAATATTTCTTTTAGTAACAGCACTACCGATGTCTACGTTTTCAATACAGACGACGCCGACAATTTTGAAGTAAGTTTTGACGGAGGTGCGACGTACCTCGAAATTTATTCTTTACGAGACTTGCACATCAAAACACAGGTTGACTCCATTACGTTGCGTTCGACTGTAGCAAACGTGACGTACAAAGTTATTGCTGTGTTGGATAGCTAAGAGGAGCGTAGATTATGGGCAAGGGACCGCAGCCAGATAGCGTTCGTATCGTTGACGGTAGTAACCCCGATACTAAAAACCGTCTTGGTACGGGGTTGGCCGCAAACGGTGTTCGTGTCGCTCCTCCAACCGACGCAGACTTTTTGGTGCAAACCGAGTTTGAGATCGATCACGACACTGCAATAGCCGCTCAAAAAGTAGCTTTGGCAGGTGCTCGTGCAAGAAGCTCTCAAGCCGCTGGCGTTGCGCAAAACGACGCGGTGTTTTTGACCGCTGACTTGTACGGTCAATTAGTGTTAGCGGGTTATTCGTGGGCTGCTAATAACTTAGCAACCGCAGAATCGGATCCCGTTAGCCAGCACTACCAAACAATTACGTTGGCGGACGTGACCAACGGAACCGACGATACGTACTATTACTACGTCGACATGAACGGGTTCCGCAAAATTGCTTACCAGTTGGAGTTAGATTGTGCAGCAGGTACGGTAACGGTAACCGTAGAAGGTACCATTCAAGACGACGGGACCGCACCTGGAAGCTGTACGTACCAAGACATTACAAACGATGTGTTTGGCGTAGCTTCTGTCGTGGCCGCTGCTGGTTCTACTTCCGACATGTTGTTGGACAATGCCGAATCGTTGAGTTTGATGAAATACGTTCGAGTTAAAATAGTTGCCGCAACCGGAGGCAACACAGGTGACTGGACGATCTACTGTAAGAAGCTTTACTAAATAGGTTTGGGGCGGGAAATGGCAAAACTTAGCTCATGTGATTTGTATAAGGTTGTTACCCCCCATAGCGACGGTGGGTATTTACACAATTCAGTAGCTTGTTACTCAGAAAGATCCGCAGGAAGACTGTTAGTTGTTGAAGACGTTGCAATCACCGGTACAGGGTCTGTGAATGTTAACGTTTTTGTTCTGACGGGTAGCGTTCTGATTATGGAGCAGTGGGCGATCATTAAAAGTGTCACAACCCTAACTAACATGACTGCTGTTTATGCGGACCTTTGGGATGGAACCAATTCGGTTTTGCTGACTGACAACTCCCCTGGAGCTACTTTGAGTAACGCCTCGGTGGGAACTTTGTTTAGTAAAATGGATGCTAGCACAGAACCCTATTTGGTTAACTTGGCAAATCAGTGCAGGGTGATGGAGGCCTCTAACAAAAAAGTAGGCCAACCGTTTATTGTAACTGCCAAAAGCGGAGCAACTACTTACATAAGATTTAATTACACCACAACGGACAACCCCGTGGACTTTACCATGGATGTGTTTTTTACCTACCTAGAACTAGATGGCGGAAGTATCGTACCGGTTTGAGAGGTCTAGATGTCAATATACACAATTGGGAGAAAGAAATGGAACCACCTTCAAGAATAAGAAAAAAGCCGGGAATTACCGAATTGTCCGAGCAAGACGCACAGACCATAGAAAATCGGGTCAGTAGGCTCAACGCTGCGGCGTTCGAAGGAACTGTGTTTGATCGCCCTGTAAATCAAGGGTCGAACGACATTAGGGTTACAGCAGACTTGGTAGACGCTGTTGTGGCTAGGCTTTTGTTGGGGGACAGCTATCACGACGTCAAACGCCATCCGACGTGTAAGGATCGTAATGGAAAAAGCCTTACGCTAGAGCAAATCAGAGCCATCCACACAGCCCTTCGAGAGCGCCACCAAGAATTGAACCCGCCTGACGTAGACGCCGGACCGTAAAAGGGGATGCTAATGGCTCAGTTGTCTTCAACGCCTTTTGATAGGTTGCAGAGATCTACGCAGGATATTACGTACTACGTGGAAACTACCGGGGACGACGACGCCAACGGAATTACTGCAGCCACACCGTTAGCCACAATTCAAGAAGCGATTAATAGGATTCCTAAGTACAACAGCAACACGTATCAGATCAACGTAGGCGATGGTAATTTTCAAGGCGCTTTGATCGATGGCGTTACGTTTGATTCAAGCGGCTCGCTTACTATTACCGGAGAACTCGGTGCTCCTACTTTGACTGGTGGAACTGCTTCCGGTACTGCCGACAGCGGCGATACAGACACGGTTGGCGACTCTGGGCAAGCGTGGACTGTCAACGAACTTCGTGGGATGTTGGTTTTGGTTGACGGTGAGTATCGGCACATTAGAAGTAATGACGCAACAAGTATGGAGTTAGTAGATGACCTGTCAGGTGCTTCTAACGGCAAAGCTTATTCGATTGTAGAGCAAAAAACGATTATTAACTCCGCAGACCCTGTTGAAGGTGCTTCTGGATTAGCTATAAAAAATTCAGACGTTCCTAGGAACGCCATCACTGTCGAGAATATGAAAACGAGTGGAGTCTCTTTTGGTTTTGGCTGCTCACGTTCTGTTCCGCTTTATTATAAAAATTGTAACACAACAGGTGGAGTAGTTGGGTTTATTTGGCAGGTGTGGTATGGCGAAGTTGAATATGAAAATATTTACGCGGAAAGCACTGTTTATGGAATTTACTTTTTAGGTGAGTCCGGGGGTCGTGTTCGAGACGGTTCAGGAGCAATGGCGTACAATTGTAGTTCAGAAGGAATTACTGTTTATTCAGCAAATGTTATTGGCCAAGGAACGGGCTTTGTAGCAGACGCTTGTGCGATCGGTTTGCGTGTTCTTTATTGTAGTTTAGTAAGTTTTCCTAAGTTTAGATCTGATAGTTGCACAGATTGCGGTGTAAGAGCCATTGCTTGCAACTACTTGGATTTTGACGATGAGCTGTCAATTACCAACGCCACAAATTCTGGTCTCTACATCAAGTCTGTCCTATCTGTGAATATTGATGGAGGCACCATTAGTGATAACGGATCTTACGGAATTCTAATTGACGAAGTTGCAGCGGGAGTAGGTAATCGCACAGGTAGTTCGTCAATCGATATTGCTGCTGCAACAATTTCAGATAACGGAGCTTCTGGTATTTGCGCCCAGTTCGGATCCTGCGTGTCCCTAGACGACGTCACTGGAACAGGCAATACAGGGTACGGGTTGGAGCTAACAAACGGCTCCAGGGCCATTATTACAGGCGATACAGACGTCACTGGAACAACAGGCGATGCGACCATTGATGAGGGTGCCAATACGTTAGTTTGGGGCACTGATTTTGCTAGCGACGATGACAAACGCTTTGACTCGGGATTTGCTACGTACATTCGCAGGAAGGACTAAATGGCAATTAAGCTATCTAGCACTCCTTTTGATCGTGTTGAACAGACTACGCAAAACATTACGTTTTATGTCGAAATCACGGGTGACGATGACGCTCCCGGTACTGCAGCAGCTCCTTTAGCAACGTTACAAGAAGCTTTTGATCGATTGCCTTTTCTAATCAACCACAGCGTTGTGATCAACGTGGGCTCTGGCAACTTTACGGGTGCCTTGTTAGTAAGCCGTCAGTGCGATTAGAAATGGATCTCACTTGTTTATAACTAGTGACACTGGTCTAACAGGAGACTCCGGCAACATTACGATTGATGAAGGTACCGGAACATTAAGCTACGGAGATTTTGCTACTTCAGGAGATTTCCAAAGCGACGGTGATATCAACACAGATACAACCTATCTAACGTTTGCCAGGAGGATAGACTAATGTCTTTGGTAGCATCGACGAAGAGTGGTGTTGATCGAATAGAGTACCGTGATACCCATTGGACAGATTTGAGAGTAGCTGCCCAAACTATTTATAAACCCACTGGTGCAGGAACTGACCCAGAAATAATAACTTGGAAAACTAACTTACAGCTTGTGTGCTTTGATGAGGGAGATGTTCTTTATTTTGCAACTCAAATGCCTCATTATTATAAACCAGGAAGCGATTTGAACGTACACATTCACTGGACCCCTCATTCAAGAGGAGTTGCAGAAAATGGAAATACCGTCAATTGGCGTGTGGAACTCACTGCTGCTACCATAGACGACACATTCCCCGCAACTACAACGTTTGACTGCACTGCTACGTGTGATGGAACCAACGATAAGCACCAGTACCAAGAAGCAACAGCCTCGATGAGTGGTACCGGATTAAGTTTTTCTCATATGATCGTTGGCAGAGTGTACAGGCTCGCTGGAGACTCTTGGTCCACAAACACCGCTGGAAATAGACCGGCTCTTCTTGAATTAGATTTCCACTATGAGATAGATAAACCCGGCACCCAAGCTGAAACTACTTTGTGAGGTTAGCTTATGAGTTTCATTGACACATACTGCACTGTAGCAGATCGACAGATGGGTTGTGTGTGGGCGCACCGATTTGATTCTGCTGAAGCTGTTTTAGGTGCTGGAGGGATTATTCTTGGAGACCCCTCTTTTGGGCCTGAAGGGGTAACGTTGGACGGAACTGCCGACTACTTACAGTTCCGTTTGCCTACCCTTCTAAATGTGAATTCGTGCAGCGTTGTTTTTGAATTTACTCCTGAGTTTGAGCACGACGAAGGTGTAGTGCGTTACTTTTGGGATATCGAAAATGGTTCTGGTTCCAATAGACATAGGTTTTTGCACGACAGCAATGCAAATTATTATTTACTAAGCTTCAATAGCACAGCGATTGATTCAATCAACGAAAACGAAGTAGAAACTTCGTGGAAAACAAATCAATGCAACCGCTTAGTGGTTGCTTCTACTTCTGGCAACACAGACGTTTTTCTAAATGGTGTGGGACTAACAATAGCAGACGCTACCGCTTGGAGTGTCGGAACGCACACGAGGCTTACCGTAGGAGCGCACAACGCTAATGTAGGCGGAACGGTTCCATTCAAAGGTACGGTTCATGGAATAAAAATTTTCAATGCGACTTTCGGTACAGAGGTTGCGGAAAAGATAAGTCGCTACAACAACCGTCACTATTGGACATTAGATGGTTCTAGTGACTACTTGTCTCGTGCAGCAACTAAGGGCACTGAACTCGACTTGAACGAGTTCTCGGTGTTGGTGTCTGTAATCCCTAACACTGTCTCCGGTAGCCATTGGCATGTCAGCAACTCCGGTGCTGCAGCTAAGTACGGTTGGGCCACGTATACCTTCAACGACGGTCTAAGCTACTTCGTTAGCAAAGATGGGGGGATTGGCGCAGGCAGCTCGACAGCATTAGCTCTTGCCTCGGTTGCACAAGTATCAAAGACTCTGACCTACGTAGCAACGTACAAGTACGTCGCTGACGGCACCAGCGAGATGGGCCTGTTTATCGACAGCACAAACAAATCTGAAGTAAGCAATGCCGTAGGTCCGCCTAACTTCGATACCAACACATTCGGCTTAGGAATTTTTCTAGACGGCGCTAATACTTTAGATGGCAGTCTTAGTTTTGTTGGATACTTCAATAAAAAGTTCACAGAAGCTGAAGCGCTAGCTTTGATCTCTGATTTTAACGACAACAGAGATAGCATCGATTTGACCGATGCCGTGTTTATTCAGGATTTCTCGGTAGACCCTGAAAAGTCACCTGTGTACACCCAAAGCTTAGACGGTAAAAAGTACCCAAAATGGACTTTTGATGGGGTTCAAGACGAGCTTTTGACTCGTAATGCGGACGGAGGATCCGACTTTTTCCCTTCGGGGTCTTTTACAGTTATGGCGTGTGTTCGTTCTAATGGAGCTTCCGGAACCCACATGATCATGACTGCTGGCGATGTGTTCAATTCAGGTTGGGACCTTAGAGTTTCTGGAGGGACCGATTACGGTCTTTTCGTACGCTCTACGACAGGTAGCTCTAGTTGCCAAGCTGCAGGAGCAGTTGTCGATAAAAAGCTTAGTTGTGTTGTTGGTACCTACGAATACGTCGGGGACGGTACAAGTGAATTGAACCTGTACGTAGACGACCTTCCTACGACAACTACCGCAGGCGCTACAGGGCCTGTAGAAAGCTCTACGTTGGGAGCTTCTATCGGCAACCACTGGCAGTCCCAAAATTATCAATTCCCCGGTGACATCGAGTTTATTGCCTTCTGGGATGGCACTGCGTTGTCCGAAGCCGAAGCTGAAAACCTTATGGCCTTGTGGCGTGCGGGAACGTTGACTGAGGACGACTTAGGCGACGTTATGATGTGGGCTGATTTTAGGTCAGACCCTAATAGCGGTAACCTCACGACGCAAGATGCTACCGCTTACAAATTTGCTGTTGGTGGATGTCCTGTTTTTGGCTACGAAGAACAGCGAGGCTCTGGTGTTTATGAATTTACAAATACGGGGTCTAACTACCTGACTAAGGTTAGTCACGAAGACGATGCAGTATCTTTGTTGAATAGGGCACACGCCTACTGGCCAATGACCGCAGACACGCATGACACAGACAGTGTGGCGGGAAGTCCGAATTTATTTCGCGATGCGAATATGGAACTAAGCACATTTGGGGATGTTTGGGTTAACCAAAACAATCCATTGTTGACTAAAGAAAGTGGTGCTAGAACAGGTGGCAAAGGAACTCGATACGGAAAAATTGCTTACCAGGGTACTGCCAATCCTGGAGTATTTCAAAATGTTCTTACCAACGGTGAAACTTATCAGATCTCGGGGTGGTACAGAACAGATGGTGCCAGCAACGGAGTGATAATTTCTCAAGACGGATCGATCAACCTAACCCTTCCTGCAACCACCTCTTGGACGTATTTCACAAGGACTGTTAGCCATACAGCCGGAACTGCCTTGTACGTGAGATCAGCGTCGTCAGGCGCGGGTCAATACTTGGAAGTGGATGATTTAGATGTGCGGTTAGTTAGTGATCAGTCTTTGGATGTGTCTGGTAATGGATTTCATTTTACTATCAACGGCAATCTCGAAAAGTTGGCCGGGTCTGGATATTACTTTCCTGGGGACGGATCGAGTTACCTAACCGTAAATAATAACAATCTGTTGCCTTGTAAACCGTTTACACTAGCCTGCTTAGTGAAATACGATCCTGGTTCTCAAGAACAGTATGCCCATGTTATGGGCAACGCCGATTGGACAGGAGCTAATATTCAAGGCGTTTTTATGCGTGCCACCAGTTCTAATGCTTTGCAATTTGCATCTTACAATTCCGGAGGAACGACTTCGGGAATCGCTTATTCCAAACTTCTTTATGGAATGGCAGATACTAGGTTTGCGGGATTTAGTGTTTATGAAAATTTTACCTCAAGTTTATACGGTTCCGTCTACAGTACCGCAAATAATTCCTATTACACAGATCCTCAATTAGGATTCCATATTGGGAGAAACCCCGAGTTGAATGACGGGGATTCGGATTTATTAGGGTACGTCTACAAAGCAGCGGTGTGGCTAGATCCGCTAAGCGAACTACAGCTTAGATCTTTGGCGGCCCATTGGCTCAAGGAAGTGAACTCATGAACAACTTGCAAAGTTTAATTGCAGACGGGACATGTATTTGTTATATCGATTATCGGTCTGGGCTAACCAGAGATTGGTCTGAAAATGGCAATAATGCATCTGCAACAGATGCTTCCTTTTTTCAACGTCAATACATGTCTATTGCAGACAGCGATGACTTTGACTTTCGCAATGGTGGATCTGTGGTTGTTTTTGGTAAGTTTCAACAACAAGATTCATCCGGTCTTGCATTTGCAGTAAAAGGAGCTAATGAGTGGTATTTTTACTCTTATGACGACGACCTTAATGTGTACGATGGAACTACTTTTTCTACTTATTCCTTCGGCGAATACAAAAACTTTGAATGTGCAGGAGCTTCTTTCGGCAATGGGTCCAAAGCATCTTTTTACTTAGATGGTGCTTTTGTTGACCAAGGTGCTAATACTCTAAATAACATTACAGACGGTGCTGGCAACGTTGCTTGTGGGCACAGTGTTTACGGCAGTCGAAATTATGTGTTGGATGCTGCGGTATTTTTCAATCGTCAACTAACTGCCGAAGAACATGCAGCGGTATACCAAGAACTCAAGAACGTCAAGTGGCCAACCAAACAATACAGCCAAGTACCAGCCAATCTTTCTCCTTTGCCCAGTAGTTGTGTGGCTGCAATTGACGGACAGTGGGCGCAAAGCGGCTTGGTCAACAGAGCAGAGCCTAGTGTTATTGCCGAGTTTTCTAATGATACGGGTGGAGAGCCGAACGTTACTGAAAAGTGTTTACTTGGCACAAGTGTTAAAATGGCCGAGTATACAACAACAAAAGCTAATCTAACTGGCAGACCTTTGACCATGTCTTGTTGGGTCAGGATGGATGATGACTCTAGCAATCAAATCATTTGGGGAAATACGTTTGCAGGATATCGATTTGTTTATCAAGCAGGTCTTGGGATGAGCTACCGACTTAATGCCAATAATAAAATTGTTTATTTTCAGGATGATATGGTTGAAGGCGTTTGGACTCACCTTTGCGTTACTCACGAAAGTGATGGGACAATTACTATGTATCGTGATGGTGTGCCCGATGGGGTAACCGATTCTTACACCACAAATTGGCCAGCCGTTGCTACAATGAGATATGGTTTTGATGCTGGCTATGTGTCTACACTTCAAGGCCAATCTACCCGTGCTCGTATTTATAACCAAGCACTTACTGCTGACGAAGTACTTGCCGAGTATCAAGAAGGCGCACAAGCAATTCAATTCAAGACCGAGTGGGGATACCGGGAGAAATCAAGTTCTACTGCTGGTGACTTTGTTGGCCCATTCGAGGTTTTGAATGGCAATGATTGGCAATTAACTTCCGACACGATTCAAGGTCAGCTTTGCAAAGTATTAGACAAAGGTGGCGGGAATGGGCACGAAGTTGTTTTGCCTTGGACAGGTGTTATGTCTTCTAATGATGCTGCATACGGAACTTGGGAATTTTGGTTTTCTCATGCTCAAAGCACAGCATCTCAAATAATGTTTGCTGCCCAAGAAAAATTAGTTTGGAACAGCGGAAGCCAAAATGGCTATTTCTTGCAATTCAATACAGACGGGTCTTTGCAACTAAGAAAACTGACTGCGGGAAGTGCTACAACCCTGCGTAATAGTGATGCAACTCCTGTCTCTGCTAATACTTGGCACCACATTAAAGTTACCCGTAACAATCCGGGTGACTTTTATGTTTACGTAGATGGTACTGCCATTGGTAGTGTTGCGACAGATACCAGTTTTGAAAGCGCGGAATACATGGTTTGTGAAATGGACGCAGGAGATAAGTTAGCAATAGCTAGCCCCCAAGGACAGTACGCAATCACAAAAAGGTTAGGGGTGTACTAAATGAAAATCGAATTGTTGTTTGGAGACGATCTTTTTGACGCAGACCTCGTGAACAACGATCCTTGGGCTTTAGCACAAAGGGAAGGTATCAATTTTCTATCTGACAAAGAATTTGTAGCAGGGCACGTGGACACTGACGAAGGAATTATCGTGTCTGCGCTTGTGGAAGGTTACGGCAACGGAGAATACTCTTTCGACGTTGCTGTTGACCATCGTTACCAAAAGCAAGGCCTTGGTAAAGAGCTTATTGAAATCGCGATGGGCAACTTTGAGATGTACAAAAACGTAGAACCAGACGCTGTTTTGAACTTAGACGTCGTTAACCCAAACATAGTTAAGTTTTTGGAGAGGGAATACGGTTTATCTAAGCAAGAAACCGAACTTGGAAGGTACAAAGTGAGCGCTCTTGAATATTGGTATGGCGTGCCTTTGAGACCGATTGGATTTGCGACCGTTCCAAAAGGGTACATTGGTGTTGAGCAGCACCCAAAGTTTCGGCACGGGGTTGTGGTGTATGATCGTCCTCTGACTGAAGACGAAATAGCCTCGTTTGAGCTTGTTCCGTTTCTGTCCGATGAACAGTTGCAAACTAGAATAGACGACATCGTCAACGAAATGGCCGAGTACAAACAAGAGTACTTGGAGGAACTGGAGGACGATCCACGGTTCTTCCGGCAAATGGTTATGGACAAGTTTGAACAGACTGGATTGGGTTTTCACGAAATACTTGAACACGAGCTAGTTGATCAGATTGCACAAAAACTAAAAAAGGCTCAACTTGAACCTGCTAATTTAGACGACTTGATTAGCTTTGTGCTGTGGATCGAAGACCGTCCATACAACAACGAAGTAATTATCGAACTTGGCCTTCTCGATGACTTGTTGTTGGGAATGTACGATGTTGTCTACGATGCCTTGCTTGAAGCTTCAAAAGCTTCTCCTTCTTACAAACTCCCTGCCTACGCTCAATCAGATCGAGCTAAGCTGCAACAGATGGATGAGTTTGAAGACTTCTGGGACGATTTTGACGAAGACTTTAAGCAACATGCTTCTGAATTGTTGCAACGAGCAGGACAAGAAAAAATCCTCGGTGCGTTGGAGAAGTCAAGTTACGACGTACGTACGCTGTACCAAGACTACTTGAAACAAAGTGACGTAGAGCCTGCGGTTCCTGAAGATAAGTTGTTTGAAGAAGAGGCATCACAAAAACTAAAAAAGTACGCCGATAAGTATTTCCACACAATTGGTCCCCGCCCCGAAGGTGGATGGAAATGGTACCACCAGTACCTGGACCAATTTGGACTTAGCGTAAACAAGAACCTAATCGACTTTTTCAACCAAGGCCCTAAGCAATCCATTATTCTTGATCTAAGCCCCCAGGAGGCTGAGGAAGCCGAAGATAGGGGCATGGAGCTGCAGAAGGCAGCCGAGCTTCTTAGACAGGCTCAGAACCTCCCACAGGTACTAATCTTAGACATTGACGGCACCTTAGCTGACGCTAGCCACCGACAGCACCTAGCACAAGAGGGGGACTACGACGGATTTTTTGAAGAACGTCTGGTGGAAAAAGACGAGCCGATCCCGCAAGCCCAAAAGTGTCTAGGAGACCTTCTGTCGCTTTTTGATCGAGTTGTGTATATGACCGGCAGGCCCGAAAAGCTAAAACAGGTGACTACGAATTGGCTAAACAACCACTACCAAATTGAAGAGCCTGAACTGCTTATGCGCCCCAACGGCGACACCCGCGCAAGCAGCATAATCAAACACGAACTTTTTCTGAATAACTTAGTCGAAGAGGACGCGGAGTTTACCGTAGTAGACGATGAAAACGGTAACCTGTGGGCGCTTTCTCCTTATGCTGCAATTCTCGAAGCGCCGGTTTTGTGGGACATGATCAACAAGGAACGAGGTTAGTTATGTGGACGGCGGACACAGCTAAAGAAATCGGTGAACGGATTGGAATCGATTGGGGCTTGGTGGCATTTGAGCCGATCGATCTCGCACGAGGTATGGAAATTGAGCTTGAGCATGGTTCCCGTTTTCCCGCTGCAAATGTGACAGACGACGACGAAGAGCTAACCGCAAAGATTGCTTGGGCTCATTTAGAAGAACACCCAAAGTATTACGAGTACCTGGCTTCGATGGAAGAACTAATGCAGGAAGATTCGACAGAAGAAGAATTAGTTGAATACGCACCTGAAGACGAAAGCTAATCACGAGGGTAGGATCTCGCCTATGACAAGCCACCGGCTACTTCTGAAGTTTATTTCTGAGGGGCTTACTTATCGGCAAGCGTGCCAAAAGCTTGCTAAGCACCTCCGTAAAACAGCGGACATCCCTATGTCCCGAACCCTCAGACGTTTAGCCCAAATGGAGTTTAAGGACGTGCAGGGTGAAGACGTGTTTGATGCGTTGAAGCAAATTTGGACTAAAAAAAGTCCAGGCGAGATTAACGGCTTGTTAATTGATCCCATTTCCGCCGAAAAAATGATCGATGTGATCGAGTCTCTTGAACTTAGAAAAAGAAAAAAATTCTTATCTATGCCTGTCGAGGAGATGTTTGAAAAAGCCGACAGGGTTTGGGATCAGTTGGAGTAAGTAATGCCTCACTGGGTTGCACCATACAAGACTCGACGATCTACACGCCTGCTAAGTTATGCAGTACGGCAGAACCACACCTTACTTGAGACAGGCGGGGAAGCTTGCTATTTGCTCAAGCGTCTTCGTCGGGCTAACGAAATACAAGCTTTTGCTAGTCGTCGAGCGGATTGGCTGACTAAAGAAGCCACAAGCTACACCTTAGACCCAGATACGGGGTACCTGCGATACAAGCTTTGGGGGGCCGACACAGATTCCGTTGAGACGTACCCGGACATCGGTACGCTAACCACTACGGTATCCGCCAGCGGCGGCGGTGCGACCGAGGTGTGGGAAGACGCGGTTGACAAGCACTCGTTTATTTCCGGACGCAACGAATACGCCTTCGATGTCTACCAAGACGATTTAGACTCCGATGGCAATTCGATCATCGATGCTGTCTACGTTGTTTTCAACACTCCACCATTTACCACAGGCAAGCACGTTAGTTTCCAGTACGGGCCGATAAACCCGTTGAACAACCAATACCGGATGCAACCGATCCGGGACAACCAACCCGTTTACCAGGCAAGCTTGTTCTCTTTTGAGCAGTGGGAAGATGCCAACGCAAGAATTAGAAAACAGCCGACGCCTAATCAATTCTTAGTTGCTTTTCCCGGCATCCTAACAAACTTCGAAGTTGTTGCAGGTGGGTTTTTGCAAACAAGCGTCAACAATTATTGGACAAGCCCGCCGCCGTATTCCCCCGATCTTGTAGAGCACGACGTTGTTATTCGTTTATCTACTAGTCAGCGCTACCAGATCACAAACGCAACGCCTATCTACGTAGAAAACATTTTGGTGAGTCAGCAATTTGAGATGAGTTTGCTCGATCCAAAAAGTAGTATCTACAACGTTGCTGTGGTGGGGAGCTAAACCCGTGGCGATTACGATGCATTATCGAGGAGTGCGCTTCGTAAAAGACTACATTACTAAGTTTTTACGAAGCGTCTTTTTGGCCTACGAAAAAGAAGCTATCCTTTTTACAGACGGCACCAAAAAAATAGTTTTTAGCAACACTCCTTACGTTACGTCCGAAGACAGTTGGGTATCGAGACCCGAGCTTCCAGCAGTGCTGATCGGTTCGATGAATGCAACCTTCCAAGAGAGGACGATAACGAAAAATCTTTTGGTGTCCCCCGGAGAGGTGGTTGCAGGTTACAATTTTGAGGGCGGTGACATTGACATTAGTGCTTCGTTGATGTGTCTGTCGCGTACCACACACGAAAGAGATAATCTTTCGGACATCGTCTCGATTTTTTTATCTCGTCCTGAAGCAAAAGATTACTTTCTCGACCAGGACATCAAAATTGTTAGTCCTCCTGCGATGTCTGGTGAAGGCAAAGTGTTTGAGCCTGCTGTGGACTACCCTGTTTACACAAGTAACCTAAGCTGGGAGTTAGCAGCGAGTTGGGAACAGTGGAACGATACTGAGGACACTCTTGCAAATATCATTGTGGATATTTCTGCGAGCTTGGATTTAGACGAGAGTTAACATTGACTAAGCTTAAAAAGCTAAGATCAACACAAATCAAATAATGGAGCGAAAACCATGGCCGAAAGAATTCCCGGAATTATCGTTCGAGTGGTTAACTCCACCGGTACTGTCGCTCCACCCGCCTTTCAACGCTACCCTTGCATTGTTGGCCTTGGCGATCCGTACCGTCTCGTAGAGAACACTGCGATCGTCCGTAGCGTGGGGTCGGTGGATGATATCCCGTCAATTTCAACTGTGAACGAAATTGTCTCGGTGGGTGCCTTGCCTGGGAGTGCTAGCTACACCGAAGGCACTGATTACTACCTTATCGGGGACAGCTCGAATCGAATTAGTTGGAGTCCTGCCGGGTCGCAACCGACAGAGGGAAATCAGTACTACATCACGTACACAGAGACGCGGGCTGCAAGTGCATACCAGGCGACTTTGTACTTCAACGAAAACTTAGTTTATACCGACCACGGCAACAAAACACGTACCGACGGCAGTCTCAACGACATATCTGTAGGAGCTAACCTAGCTTTTCAAAACGGTGCTAATGGTGTGTACGTAGTTCAGTTAGACGATCGCGAATTTTCTGATCCCGATAATCCCTCAAACAGCGAGTTAGAAACGGCTTTTGAGAATGCCGTAGACGTACTCGAAGAAATTTTTGATTCTAAGCTTTGGCTTGTTCCGATGAGTTCTGGGACATTGAACACTACAACGGCGGCAAACATTTTGTTCAACCACGCCGTTTTGGCAAGCCAGCCAGAGCAAAAGCAAGAACGGTCTGTGCTGCATCCGATGCCTAAAAACACAGCCTACACTGCTTACGCTACTCGTGCCCAAGCGTACGCAAACGAGCGCATGATCGTACCAGCAATCCCCAGCACGCTACAGGTAACGGGCTTTACAGGTACAAAAGATTCTCGTTACTACTGCGCGGGTCTTGCGGGTAAGCTTTGCGCAGGTCCAATCGGCGCGACGATTTACGACGAGATCATTGCTGGCTTGACCTTCACCGACAACTTCAGTCGAAGTCAACAAAACTACATGGTGCAAAATGGAGTAAGCCCTGCGAAGAGTGCTTCCGGAATCGTTAGAAACATTATGGCGATTTCAACCGATACCACATCGGCATTGACGGAAGACTTAGGCGTGCAGGATGTCAAAGACTACGTCAAGAAGTACTGGCGGGAAAAGCTCTGGCAAGTGTACCGCAACAAGCCAATAACAAACACCTTGCCGAATGCCGTTAAGCAAAGTTCGGAAGGTATTTTGGCGTACTTGCAGCAGGAAGAGACGATTGCAGATTACCGAAACGTGACTGTCCTGCAAGACGGTACAGAACCGCGCCAGTTGAATGTCGCTGGAGAAGTTCAACCCGCGTTCGGCCTGGCTTACATGGACGTAACATTTACCTTCGTCCTGACCTTCGGATAAGGAGGAGTAGACCATGCCTTACAAAACTACGATTCCAAACACTGCACACAGTGTTTTCTACTCGTACACGATTTTTATTAACGGCAGTCCCGTAGGATCTTTGAATTCGATTAGTTCTCGTTCGCAGCGCAATGCCGAATCGATTCGTGAGGTGTTGTTTTCTGCGGGTGCCGAGATTAACGAGATTGTGTGGAGTGGTACTGACACCACCCTAGACCTAAATTACACCGAGCTGTACACACAATCGTTGTACGAAGCTTTGGGCTACGACGTTTATTCGATCGAGGATTTGAACACCAGCTTCGATATCCAGGAGCAAATGCGTGTTCCCGTATCCCCCGGTGCTCGTCCAATGCCCGACCCCGAAGAACCCGCTAAAATCAGAACGCTTGTTTATCATGACTGTGTTCCCACGTCTTGGGGCAAAACGTTAGACACTGGTACTGCTCGGGTTGTTGAGACCATGAGTGTTATGGTACGTACCGTAACAGGTTCAATCGAATAATTTAAGAGAGAGAGAGAGCCATGCGCAAAACAAATAAACGAAAGGCAACCCAAGGACAACCGATCTTCCGTCGTGCCGGGTTTATGCAGCCCATGGTTACAGAGGGAGAATACTGGTACGGGGAAAACAAATATGGCGAGGGAGACTGGTTCCCGGCCAGTATGTTTTCAAAAGATGACGTGATTGAAGAAGGGTACGGCGAAGACTTAGAATTGCAAAAAGGGTTTTTCGCAGAGTTTAGCGCTCCGGGCTACATGGACCGAACTCTTCTTGGGCTGTACGATACGGAGTACGATGCTTGGTATGCTCTGCTGGACTTCGATGATACGGCTTTTGTTTGGACTGCCGAGTGGTCGGAGGATTCCGACAAAGATATGTATCCTGAAGGTGTGGAACCCGGTTGGTGGACTTATCACATGTACTGTCCGACAGATGCTTGTGCCAAGGCAGTCAAACATTACTACCAAAGCGTCGAAGGTAGCAACATTGAGCAAGACGGTTCGTTTGTGTATGTGTCAGGACCTCCCGGTAAAGAAGAACTGACCGACGAAATAGAAGTTGAAGAAGGCTAACCAACAAGAGAGAGAGAAGCTAATGCGCAAAACAAATTCTTTGAGAATCAAAGCCCGTCGTGCTGCTCTGCGTAGAAAAGCTCGTCAAAATATTCGCAAAGCTACACGCCGACCGGTGCCCAGACGTGCGAGTATCCGCCGTAAGGCTGCAGAAATTACAACTAGCGAATATGAAAAAGAACTCGATGCGTTAGCTGAAGACATCGTAGACGAGGCGGAGTCTGAAGAAGAAGCGATGGAGCGTGTTTGGGAAGTTGTGGATGGCCACCAATGGATCATCTACAATGCCTACAACATTCCTGTAATCGAGGCGGCTAAGGGCGACGCTGACGACGTGACCTCAGAGATGGGTACCGACATCTATTCGGGAAAAACCTTTTCCGAAATCGCTACCATCACCACGTTCTATTTGATGGAACAAGACCTCCGCGAAAAAGTTTACGACCTCTGGCAGAAAAAAGAGGAAGGGTTCGACGAGGAAGACGAAGACTAGTTCAACAAAACCTTAGTAGCACCCACGAAACGAGGCCCGCCTATGACCGCAGAACCTACCAAACCCGATAGCGTTGACGGCATTACGCCAGAACAGGTTGCTCTTTACGAAGACATGTTCATGCTGGGCTACGCTAAGTCGGATAGAATTGTTATTTTTGACGACGGCGAGAAAAATAAACTTACCGTGCAGTTTCGCACCCTACTGCCTTACGAAATTCGGGATATTGCAGAGGTGTCGGAAAGGTACTCAAGTCCAGCAGGTAAGTTTATCGTAGAGCAGATTGAAACCTTAGCTCGATCCATTGTGCTTGTCAACGACACTCCCTTAGTTTTGGACACCGCCTCTAAAACGGCTGTGTTCGGTTCTAAGCCCGTAGACTCGCTAGACCAGGCAAAGTACATCTTAACCCAAAAGCTACGCTCCACGCCAATCCTAGACGCTCTGTTTGATGCTTACCAAGACTTTGCGGGAAGCATTGACGAAAAAATGAACGATCTAAAAAAAAAGTCAAAGACAACGTTCTAATTCGGCTTGACTTAGAAATACTACGTTACTTTCAAATCCTACCAACCGACGACCGCTACCGAAACCTGACGGGCTTTCACAAACTTTTGCTTGCTGAATACGTGCTCGATTGGCGCAAGGAAGAAATTGCGATGTCTGGTGCTGGAGGGCTAGGTGCTTTGGGGGGAATTGTTAATAATCTAAGCCCCCCAAGTGAAAAAAAGCCAGTCTCAACGAAAGAAGCTCCGTTCGATCGCGTCAACCAAGACTTTGCTAAGCATTCTGCCGAAGGCAACGCCACAGGCAAATTGACGATCCCTCAATCCCAAATGGATGCGTACCAAAAACTAAGATTAGAAAACCAGGCTAGACTGCAAAACATGACTGTTGAGGAACTGCAGAGACACTGGGAAAAAATTGACGACGGAGAACTGGGCTAATGGCTGACGAATTTAGTGTTGACCCTTCGTCTATTACGGCTGCAACAAAAGCCTTAAACGAGATGAGCACACGAGCCGGGGCGGTAAAAACTCAGCTAACCGGTTTAGCAAGGTCACTGGGGGACCTTCAAAATTTCTCTGCGAGTAGTTTGTTTGGAGATGCCGCTAAATCATCAAGAGAAGTTGCAAAAAATGCCAGAGATACTGCCAAAAGCAGAGCGGACGAAGCAGAATCTCTCAAAAAAAGCACAGGCCTTTTAAAACACACACGTACTCAATTAGAAAGAGTGGCTAATACTGCAAGAAATTACGGCAGATCGATGACTGACATTCAGTTTTCTTCCATAGATACTGCCAAAACCAGAGCGGACGAAGCAGAATCTCTCGAAAAAAGCACAGGCT
>Ga0180433_10000098_pt1 | contig 137063 bp, 115 predicted proteins | sample SS_ome_8_FD_132980 | JGI IMG/M metagenome (GOLD analysis project Ga0180433, IMG submission 132980) | Hypersaline lake sediment archaeal communities from the Salton Sea, California, USA - SS_1_D_1 metaG | ecosystem: Environmental > Aquatic > Non-marine Saline and Alkaline > Hypersaline >... | reverse complement strand
TGACCGCCACTTCGATGGAGGGATCCCGACCTTCGGCCACTTCCTCCGGACGGTCGTACACCTCGAATCCTTCATCCGGATACACCCCCACGCCCTCGACGATGAATTCGCCTTCGGTACTGACAATACCGGACATGGGAACCGCAAAAGACGGTCCATCCACCAGGCCGGGACTCCAGCCGTATCCAATCAAACCTCCCCAGGTCCGGGTGCCGATCAGGGGACCCAGATTCCGTTTTTTAAACCAGAAGGGAAAGTTGTCTCCGCCGGAGGAGGAATAATGGTTGATCAGCATCACCATGGGACCGTTGAGGGCATAGGCGGGTTCCTGGCGCAGTTCCAGGTTCCGGCGGTGCCAGAAGGATACCGGTCGCTGGGAGAGTTTTTCGATCATCTTGCCGGGACTCCAGCCGCCGCCGTTGTAGCGTTCATCGATGATAAAGGCTTCCTTGCTGCTGTAGGCATAAAGGGCCTTGAACAGTTCGCGGTTGCCGCTGACGGCGGTATCGGGAACATGGATATAGGCAATCCGGCCCTTGGACAATTTGTCCACCATGGCCCGACGGGAATTCACCCAGTCAAGATACCGCAGCCCCAGTTCACTGCTCACCGGTTCAATCCAGTAAGTCCGGGCCCCCTGGGCGGTGGGCCTGGAGTTGACGGTAATGGGGATCTTTTTTCCGGCGGTGTTTTCCAGGAACCGATAGGGATTTTCGCTGGTGGTCACCTCATAGCCGTTCAGCTTGATGATATAATCTCCTTCCTGCACATCGATTCCCTGGGCGGTGAGGGGGGACCGGGTCCGTTCGTTCCAGTTTTCTCCGGCAAAGATCCTGGCGATCCGATACCTCCCGGCGGCTTCGTCGGTCTTTAAAACCGCCCCCAACAGCCCGCCTTCCAGCCGTTTGGGTCGTTCAAAATCACCCCAGTTCACGTAACAGTGACCGGCATTCAGCTCCCCCACCATTTCGCCAAAAAGGTAATCCAGATCGGCGCGATGACTGAGATAGGGCAACAGGCGGGCATATTTTTCCCGGACGGCGGGCCAGTCGACTCCATGCATGTTCTGCACGTAAAACCAGTCCCGGTATATCCGCCAGCCGTCGTTGAAGATCTGTTCCCACTCCTTGACCGGGTCGATCTTCATGGTCAGGCCGCTGAGATCCAGCATGTCCTTTCCGGGTTTCTGTCCGGGCTTGACATCCATGATCCCCCACTTTTCACCCTGCCGGTAGAGAAGTTTCTGGTTGTCTCCGGACAGGGCCACGGCCTGGATCCCCTGGGCAACCTCTTCGTCCTTCTTGGTTTTGAAATCATACAGTCTGATTGCGCGACCCTTAAGGTACAGAAGTTTGCCTCCCACGTCGGCCAGACCTCCGTAGTTTCCGGGGGAGAAGGGGAAAACCATGACCCGCTCCGAGATCCCCTCCAGGTCAACCTTCAGGGGCTCGACCTTTGCGGCGTCTTTTTCCTTCTTCTTGTCTTTGGAATCGGCCTCTTTGGGAGGAGCCGACGGCGCCAGGTCGTTCTCATCCTTGAACAGATCCGCGGCCTCCCGGTTAAGGGCCAGGGCATACACCCGGGCGGTATTGTTGTAGATGAAATCAAATTCCATGGAGGAAAAACCGGTCCTGAAATTCATGTCAAAATCCCGGTCCGAGATAAAAAAGACGTACTTCCCGCACTGGGAAAAGACGGCCGCATAATCGTTGTACTCACCACCGCTGACCTTGAATTTCTCTTCCTGATCCAGGGAATACAACCACAGCCCCGACACCTTGCAGGGCCCGGTTTTGCTGTAGACAACCCAGCGGGAATCGGGTGACCAGTCATAATCCAGAAGATCATCGTAAAAACCGGTGTCGATCAGGGTAAACTTGCCGCTCGCCACGTCCAAAAGCCGCAATTTCCGTCCGATATCGTAAAACAGCATTTTCTTGCTGTCCGGTGACCAGGTGGGCGGATATTTCCAGACCTGATCATCGATGGTCAGCTGCCGGGGGTTCTCTTTGTGCAGCGGATCCATCAGGTACAATTCGTAATCGCCGCTGGCATCTGAAATATAGGCCACCCACTTGCCGTCCGGTGACCATATCGGGTACATCTCCCGGACCCCCTGGGTTCGGGTCACATTTACCGTGACTCCCTTTTTATCGGCGGGGACGCTGAAAAGATCACCGCGGGCGTCAAAAATCACCCGTTTTCCCTCCGGTGAGATGGTGGCCCCGAAACGGGAAATGTATTGGGATACGTCCTTGAAATAAGGCAGACGGTTGGGATTGTCGTAATGAATATTCACCGTTACCTTGCGGGTTTTTTCGCTATCCAGGTCGATCAGGTGAATATAACCACCCTTCTCGAAGGCCAGGCGGCCGTTATCCCCGGAGGGCCAGAGCACGTCGTAGTCCTGAAAATCCGTTACCTGTCGAAGGGTGCCGCTCTGCAGATCGTAACACCAGAAATTCAGCGCCAGACCCCGATCGGAAACGAAGTATATCTTCTCCCCGTACAGGAAGGGATGCTGGTCGGTACCGGGAAATTCAGTGATCCGTTGGGACTGGTTTTTTTCCAGGTCGTATATCCACACATCCTGGGCCCGGCCTCCCTTGGTCCTTTTCCAGGTTCGGAATTCGCGACAGATGGGGGTGTACACGATCCGTTTCGCATCGGAGGAAAGGGTGCCAAAACCCGCTTCCGGTATCTGCAGTGGGGTTTCCATTCCGTCATCGGTGGATACCCAGAAGTATTTTCCCATCCGTTCGCCAAAGGGAGTGCGGTTCATGCGCACCAGAATCCGCCGGCTGTCCGGCGACCAGTCCAGGGGAATGTTGTCAAATCCTCCCCGCGGGGGCATAATCCCCACGTCGTTGTAAAAGGTAAGTTGCCGGGGGGTGGATCCTTCCACCGGGATCACGTAAACCTGGCGGTTGCCGCCGTATTCTCCGCTGAAAGCAATCCATTTCCCATCCGGCGAGATCTTGGGAAACAGCTCCAGTCCCTCGTGAGAGGTCAGCCTCCGGGCGTCACCGCCGGTGGCCGGAACCGTCCAGATGTCGCCGGCGTATACAAAGGCGATCAGGTTCCCCTGAACATCCGGAAACCTGAGCAAACGGGCGTCCTCCATGGCATACCCGATTCCGGATATGACCAGGAAAACACCCAACAGGGATAAAACTTTTTTCATGATAACCTCCAAAGATTTGTTCTGATTTTTATTCTGAGTCAAAAGCGGTGATCCGCCATCTCATTGCTTGATTCCGTTCCCTATGACTATCATACGGTGAATGGCCAAAAAAGGTTCAATACCGCTTCATTTTTGTCAATGCCTGGGGAACCGGCAGGCAGGAACGGTGAAAATATGGTATAATGCCCTCTCATGCCCCGCTTCATATTTTTTCTGATCTTTTTGGGTGTCAGCTTCCTGGTCATTTTCGGTATGAATTATTTTGTCTACTGGCAGATCAAGTCCGTTTTTCATCCCTCCCAGAGAACCCTCCATTTCCTCCGCATCCTCCTGATCATCCTCAACAGCACGTTCATCCTCGGCATCGCCTCCAGCCGGTTATTTCACTGGTACCTGATCTTCAATTTCTCCTTTTACTGGCTGGGATTCATCTCCGGCGCATTTTTCCTGGCCCTGACCGGTTGGCTGGTAGGACTGATTTTTCCGGGCCACCGGGTGGTCATCCTCTGGGTATTTCTCCTCCTATCCCTTTTGATCTTTCTGTTTTCAGCCTACCGGGGAAGCCAAAATCCGGTCTTCAAGACTCTTACCATCCGACACGCCGATATCCCCCCCCCATCGAATTTTCGCATCGTTCACCTTTCCGATCTCCATCTGACCCCCAACCCTCGCACGGAAAAAAGACTGCGGTCGATAGTGGAGCGGGTCAATCAGGCCCAACCCGACCTGGTGGTGATCACGGGGGATATCCTGGATGAAAACATCTCAACGGACCATCCGATCAAAGAGATCCTGGCCGGAATTCAGTCCCGCTGCGGGGTTTACCTGGTCACCGGCAACCACGAGTTCTACAACGGTCTGGAACGGTTCACCGATTTTTTCTCCGATCCCCCCTTTCACATCCTCCGGAACCAGGCCCGCGATATCAGCGAAAATATCCGCCTGCTGGGGATCGACGACCCCGAGATCCAGGATCCCGGAGAATACCTCAATTCCGATCACAACATCTTCCGTCAACTGAACCCGGATCGTTTCAACATCCTCCTTTTCCACCGGCCCAACCTTTTCCAGCGTTTTTCCCGACTGGGAATTGACCTGCAACTCTCCGGCCATACCCACAACGGGCAGATGTTTCCCATGGAATTGCTGGTGAACCTGGTCTATAAACACCCCTGGGGACTTTATCGATCCGGGAATTCCTACCTTTACACCTCCTGCGGGACCGGGATGTGGGGCCCCAAAATGCGGACCTTCAGCCGGTCGGAAATCGTCCAGATCCTGCTCAAACCCCTTGGCGATGCCCCCTGAGAAACTGGATTTTCAGCGACAAGCGGCCTATGATAAAACCAAATGAGCCGGATCCTCTGTTCTCTGATTTCCCTGGTTATGGCCCTTTCCGGCTCAACGGTCCTGGAAAAAACCCACACCGACCCGAATCACAGTTTTCAGATCCGCTATCCCGCCGGCTGGAAGGTCATCCCCGCTGCTTCTTCCTCGGAGCTGATCCGGGCCGACCTGATCAGCCCCGACCAAAAAAACGGGATCCAGATCCGCCTTTACCCCGACCGTGGACTCCCCCTCGAGGATTTCAGCCGGTGGTACGTCCGACAGTTCATCCGGGATATGCAGTGCCCGGGAATCATGGACCAGCGGGTATACCGCCGGGGAAACCGAAAAACCGCTGAAATATCCTTCGACGGACGGCAACGGAACGGTTACTTCCTGAAAAGTTATCTCCTCCCCCGGGGAAATCAGGTAGCGGTACTGCAGGCCGGCACTCCCTTTGCCCGGCGGCACCGGGTGGAACCGTTACTGGATGCCATCGCCCGTTCTTTTCAGTGGTTACCGGCCCCGGATCTCTGAAAAAAAAAGATCGTTTTCCAGTGAAAGCAGATCCCGGGCCTCCAGGATCAGGAAATAGGACCGGTCCTCGAGCCAGGGGAAATCGATCCGGATATCCACCCGTTCTTTGCGGGCGGTCATCACTTTGGTTTCGTTGAACACCGCCTGGTTGTCGGTGTTTTTGATCAGGATCCTTAATTGAATCCGAGCCCGCCGGGTCTCCTGAAATCCGGCGAACCGGGTCACCGAGAACCGCAGTTTCTCATCGGAAAATTGAACATCGGACAACCGGATTCCGCCGGCGGACCGGTCAGGATGATTCAGAAATTCGCTGATATGGTCGGACCGCTGACGGGGGTCGTATATGATGTCAAAATCAGGATCGGAGAGCCGGATATCGATCCGGCCCACCCGGTCAAAATCAGTCGGCGAATACACCAGCAGGTAATGATAATCCCGGATTTGCGAAAAACGGTGGAGCGCCGATGCAATCTGCGACGTGGACAGGGTCATCCCCCCGCTTTTCCGGGTCAACTCCGAGAACTGCTTCTGGATAATGGAGGAAAGGTCCTGCAGTCCCCCGCCGCCGTTTCCCCGGACTTCCTCCCCCTTGAAAAAGAGGGTGAAAAAAGTGCTCCGGGTGCGGGTAAAAAGAGTGCTCACCTTCCGGGTGAAAAAAGACGGGGGGTGTTGGAAAAGATCGTCGATTTGACTGAGAAGTCCCCCGATATTTTTAACGAAAATATCCTCTCCTTCGCTTCCGAAGGTTCGATCGTCCAGTCCCTCCTGGTGCAAATACCGGCGGATATGCTGGATGCTGGTATCCGCGGTTTTGGATTTGGGCAGCAGGTCCTTTTGAACGAAATTGATCACCCACTTTTCCTTGGGCACCTGGCTGAGGTAGTAGGCCAGCTGATAGTAGCGATAGGTATCCGGGGCAAGGATCTCCCGGATATACTGCTGCATGGTCAGGTAATAATGGCGGATATATTCGGTCACCACCGGGTTAAAATGGAAGTTGTCATCCTTCAATTTGTCCAATTCATGTCGGGGAAGAGACCGGTGCACCCGGGCGGAATACTGTTGGATCAGATCGCGGTACCGCGCGGCCTGTTCCTCCAGGTGTCCCAGGAGTATCTGACGGCGCCGGAGCAGGTCTCCCACCGACGCATCCAGGAAAAAAATCCGGTGGTTGATCATTAAAAGCAGATCGTCCATCGGCTGCAGCATTCGCTCAAAAAGGAAATCGATTCCTTCCCGGAGGGAGGAGGGCAGGTCGGCAATCTGAAAGATCAGCACAAAGTAACGCGGGAACCGGGCCTGGGAAGTAGCCGGGGAAAAGGTAACATCATGGACATCGATTTTCTTCTCCATCGGCAGACACTGTTCGAGCTTCTGGAGTTTTCCCCCTTCAAACAGCTGGAAATCAGCCGCCTGCAATCCCCGGACCGGTCGGGAAGCGGCATCCAGCACCCGCACCTGAACCACCACCCGCTTGACCGCCACCTCTTCGACCACCCGCTGCGGGGCCCCGGCTGCAACCGGAAAAAGGTGGATTGCCGTCAGAAAAATGAACAGAATGATTTTCACTCAATTATTATAGTGTGAAAAGCAGCCAAATTCAAAGGAATACCGTCCCGAGGGGAGGGAAGGGCGATTCCCGGTTGAAGGTTTTCCCGGTTTGTGTTATACCAGGTACACCAGGGACTGCAATCCCTGGGGGAGGGTATCATGAAAAAAACAGGTAAGATCGTTTTTTTGGTGTTTTTATGGGTATTTTTGATGAGTTTGGGTGGTTTCGCCCAGGTGGAGATCCATTTATTCGGTCAGTATAATTTCAATCTGACCTACCCCGAGGACATCACGGTGGATCCGGATGTCCAGAGTATATTCAGCTCTTACACGGATGAATGGAAAGCTTTTCTGGGCCCGATCCTGGAACAGGAAGATGGTTTGGGATTCGGAGGACGGATTGCCTTCAACATCACCCCGAATCTGGCGATCGAGGGGACCTTTGAATACAACCTGGTGGCGACTGCGTTCGCCGGAACGGTAGTAGACGATGTCATCGCGGCAGAAAGTTCATATTCAGACGCCTTTACGGTCACCCGCTCCGGAGGATCCCTCATCCGTTACTACGGAAATGTGGTGTTCAATATTCCCTCCGCCGGCAATATCACCCCGTACATTACCGCCGGCGCCGGCATCACCCAGTTCAATATCAAGAAAGGGGAAGGGCCCGAACTCGACTTTAGGGTCAAGTGGGGCGCCCTGACCGCAGCGCACATGCATGTTTATTACGAGAACACCTCCGCCCTGACCCTTAACGGAGGACTGGGGGTAAAAATTAAATTCTCCCCCAACTTTGGCATCAGACTGGACGGCCGGGTCTTTTATACCGCGCCGGAAATCAACCAATACCTCGATCATACCTTTTTTGGGATCACCCTGTTGACCGGTGAAAACTCCACTGTCCTGTCCGGAACCCATGTGGATGGCGTGCTGAACGCCGGTCTTTTTTTGGCCCTGTAACCAGTACCGTCGAGATCAGTAAAGGCCTGCCGGCCGGCCGGATGACCGGGGAATGCCTGTAAATCACTGCCGGGATGTGGTATCATACCCGGGTGGGACAGAAAAAAAAATTCTACGCCGTGGCCCGGGGGCGGCGAGCCGGGATCTATACCCGGTGGGAAGGGGAAGAAGGCGCCCGGCATCAGATCGTCGGATATCCCCGCGCCCGGTACCGCGGTTTTTTCACCCTCGGGGAAGCAGAAAAATGGCTTAAACAGGAATCGGACTCCCCTTCCAGCAAAACTCCCTTCCCTCCCGAAGGCAACCGGGTCATCATTTACACCGACGGCGGGGCCCGCCACAATCCCGGGCCGGGGGGATACGCCGCCGTCCTGCAGTTTCAGGATAAACAAATCGAACTGAGCGGAGGATACCGTCGGACCACCAATAACCGGATGGAACTGTTGGGCTGCATCAAAGCCCTGCTCTACTTTGATACCCCCCGCACCATAACCCTCTATACCGATTCCCAGTACGTGGCCAACGGCATCAACCGGGGATGGGCGGAAAAATGGCGGCAGAACAACTGGATGCGCACTCCCCTGCAACCGGCTGAAAACGCCGACCTCTGGGACAAACTGCTTGAGTTGACCGCCTTTCACCAGGTGACCTTTAAATGGATCCGGGGCCATGCCGGCCAGCCTGAAAACGAACGGTGCGACCGGCTGGTCCGGGAGATCATGTCAGGGAATGACCTGTCGGAAGACCGGAATTTTATCGAGGGGCGGACCCGAAAGCCGGGGTTTCGTTTCTAAACGGTCTCATCCCTGGATATCGAAGATTTACCGGGTGATCAGTTCACCGGTAAGATACAGCAGTTCGATCTCCTTGAGCCTGGCACTGATCCCGGCCTCCATCAGATTGGTGCGGACCTGGAAGAGATTCAACTGGGCTTCCCGGAACTGGGTGGTGGTGACCTGACCCAGGTTGAACAGCTGCCGGGTCCGTTCGAAATTCAGACGGGCCACCTCCAGATGTTCCCCTTCCAGCTTCAGCACCAGTTTTTCATTCTGAAAGGATTCCAGGGACTCCTGGATTTCACCTTCCAATTCCTTTTTTTCCAGTTCTTCCGCCAGCCGGGAATTTTGTACCTGGATACGGGCGTTCTTTTGATCAATGATTTTTTTCAAACCGTCAAAAAGGCTGAAATTCAGCGACAGCCCCAGGCTGGGGTTGGCAGAAAGGTCCTTCAGGGGCAACTGAATCCCGGAAGTCAATCCGCTGAGGTTGTAGGATGCGGTCAGGCTCAAACGGGGATAACCGGCGGCGCGGGTGATTTTGAGGCGGGCCTGGGCTTCCCGGATCCGGGTTCGGGCGGCCAGGTAAGCGGCATTCTTGGTGAAGGCCTCCCGTTTCAAGGTGTCCAGATCGTACTCCCGTGGAAAATCGATGACGGGACTCAAAACATAAGAGGTATCCAGGGGCCGGTCCAGCAGTATGTTGAGCTGCCGGCGGGCATTTTCCCACAGGTAGCGGGCTTTGACCAGGGTAACCTGATCCGAGGCCAGATCCACCTTGGCTGAAAGCAGGTTGATCGTACCCAGCTGCCCGATCTGAGATCGCTTCTGCGCCCGGGAGAACCGCTCTTCCGACACCCGGATCAAATCCTGAGCGATCTGGTACTGCTGGTAAGCCAGAGCGGCGGTGTAATACGCCCGGCTCACCTCCAGCAGGGTCAACTCGATCAAATCCCGGGTTTCAAACTCGGCCAGCCGGTCTTGAATCCTGAGATTCTGGAACCGGTAAATATTCCCCAGGCCGTCAAAAAGGGTATAGGCGGAACTCAGGGTATAGGAACCGGTGGTGAAGGCGGCGGGATCTTCTTCCCCCTGCTCCTGCCCCTCCTGGCCGGTGACATTTCCGGTCAGGCTGACGGAGGGCAGCAGTCCGGCATAACCGGGATGCGTCTGGTTCTGCACCACTGTCCGGCTGTTTTCCAGAATCTTGATCTGCAGGTTCTGCCGCAGGGCCAGGAGAATCGCCTCCTCGTATCTGAGGGTATCCTGACCCCCGACCCGGCCGGTTCCGGCCAGGATGACGATCAGCCACAATCCAACCGCTCTTTTCATTTGGTCATTCCTCCTTACAGTCACCTGAATAAGACCGGACGAATTTTTCCTCCCGGACCGCCGGTTCCGCTTCCTCCGGGGAAATTTTCTTTCCGTTCAGGAGGGAATAGAACCTCATCCGGAAAGCATTCAGGGTCACCAGCATGGAAGGCAGCATCACCAGGGTCAGCATGGTGCCGAACAGCAACCCATAGGCTACCGATACCGCCATCGGAGAAAGGAATTGCGACTGGTGACTGTGGGAGAAAATCAGCGGTCCCAGGCCGGCGATAGTGGTGAGAGAGGTAAGAACCACCGGCCGGAACCGGGAAATGCCGGTTTGCAGCAGGGCCTTTTCAAAAGAGACCCCCTCCTTCAGTTTTCGGTTCAGGGTGCTGACCAGCACCAGGGAATTGTTTACCACGATCCCCGCCAGGGCTATGGTTCCAAACCAGGAGAGCATGCTGACGATGAATCCCTGGATGAAATGACCCCACAACACCCCGATTATACTGAAGGGAATCAGCAGGATCACCACCAGGGCCTGGGTGAAAGACCGGAAATTGACCACGATAATGAGAAAAACCAGAATGAGGATGGGCGGGATTACCCGGCTGATGGCCACCATGGTCTTTTTATTCTCCCGGCTCTGCCCTTCGTACAGAAACTGAATATCCGGGTACTTCTCCCCGATGTCGGCCAGAATCTTCTCTTTGAGATCCGAGAGGATCACGGGCACCGAGTCCTTGGGATCACTGATATCCGCCTCTACCGTAATCACCCGCTGGCCATTGATGTGATTGATGGACATAATTCCCCGCTTGATGGAAAGGTCGGCGATTTCTCCCAGGGGATACTCGCCGCCGGTCGCAGTGCGGATCCGCATGTCCTCCAGCTGGGAAACGCTCTGCCGGCTGGAGCGGTCATACCGCACCCAGATCTTGACTTCATCGATTCCCCTCAGGATCCGCTGGGCCAGATTGCCGAAAAAACCGGAACGCACCTGGGACACCACTTCGCCGGTGGTCAGGCCCAGGGCAAAGGCCCGCTGTTTCAGGGAGATCTTGATCTCGCGCAGACCGGGGGGATCGTTGTCCACCACATCCTTGAGTTTTTCCAGTTTGCGCAACTCGCTCTTCAACTCATCCTTGGCATCCCGAAGCTGTTCCAGGTTGTTGCTGGCCAGGGCGATGGAGATGGGTTTTCCCCACCATCCCCTGCCCCCGAATTCAAGTTTTTTGGCTCCGGGCACCGGTCCCACCGCATCCCGTATTTCGTTGGTGGAGCGCATGGAATCCCATTGCCGCTGTTCACTGCCCACCAGGGTGACGGATAAATTCCCCTGATGGGTGCCGGGACCGATCTGGCGGGAAATGGATAGTATCAGGTCCTGCCCGGATCCGGTCTCCTGCCGGTATTTTTCATTGACCGTCCAGGTCTTTTCCTCGATGCCGCTCAGCAGGGCATCGGTAATTGTATCCGGTGTGCCGGCGGGCATCTCCAGCACCACGTCTACACTCCGGCGTTCGATCACGGGGAAATAGGTGGTCTTGATGATCCCCCCCCTCAGGGCCCCCAGGGTCACCAGGAAGACCGCAAAAGCCAGGGAAATGACCAACAGGGGGTGTTGAACGGAAAAATTCAGCACCGGCCGATACATCCGATCCCGGATGGCGAAAAAGATCTTTTCCGCCCTTTTCTCGACCCGGTTCTTTTCCTGGGCGCTCTTGCACAGGGCCCGGGAATGGGCCAGATGAGAAGGAAGGATAAAGGTCGCTTCCACCAGGGAGATCAACAATGTGGCCACCACCACGAAAGCCAGGTCCCGGGACCGGTCTCCCAGCCCCCCCTCCAGAAAAAAGAAACTGGAAAAGATCACCACTGTGGTCAGGATGGAGGCGGTCACCGAGGGCAGCACTTCAATCGTACCGTTGACCGCGGCGGGAATCGGCTTGACGCCCCGCTCATGATGCTGGTAAATATTTTCTGCAATAACGATGCCGTCATCCACCAGAATCCCCAGGACCAGGATCATCGCCATCAGTGACATGACGTTGATGGTCAGCCCGTAGAAGGGGGCCACCATGGTCATGCCGGCATAGGATACCGGAATGGCGAGGGCCACCCAGAAGGACATCCGTATGTTCAGGGTCATGGACAGCAGCAGCAACACCAGAAACATCCCCAATATCCCGTTGCCGGCCAGTATATCAATCCGTTCCTGGATGATTTCCGATCCGTCCCGGAGCACAAAGGCGGTGATGGGAGAGTCTTTCTGATTGAAGGCCTCTACGTATTCCTTTACCTTTTCGGTGACCTGGAACAGATCCTCTTCATTGGTGTTCTGGACGATTACCCGCACCGCCGGCTGGTTGTTGTAATAGACCCGGTTGGGATTTTCCGACCAGCGATCGGTCAGGGTGGCCACATCTTTCAGACGCACGATATCACCGTCGGCGGTGGATTTCAGCACGTGGTTGGCCAGTTCTTCGGCGTAATACCCCTTGACATTGGCCCGGATCAGCAGTTCCTCCCGGGGACCTTTGATTTTTCCGCCGGTACTGCGGATGTTGGCCTCCCGGAGGGCCTGGGCCACCTGACCGAAGGTCAGCCCGTAAGCCCTCAGATCCGTTTCTTTGACGGCCACCTCGATCTCTTCCTCGGGGAAACCGCTCAGGGACACCTTGGATATCCCGTCGATGGCGAGCAGATCCAGCTCAATCCGCCGGGCCTCCTTTTTCAATTCCAGCAGGGTCACTTTCCCGGCCAGCACGAAATCGATGGCGAAATTTCGCATCTCCTGCCGGTAGATGGTCAGCCGTTCCATCGCCGTGGGAAAGGAACTGACCTTGTTGACGGCATTTTTCACATCCAGCAGCACTTCGTTGACGTCATAATCCGTCAGCACCGTGATATTGATCATGCAATAATCTTCACCGGATACCGATTCCACCCGTTCCACTCCGGTCAATCCCTTGAGGTTGTTCTCGATCTTGAGCACAATGGCTTCCTCAATCTCCCCGGGAGAAGCGCCTGGATAGAAGGCCTGAATGATGATCGTTTTGCTGGGGATGAGAGGGAAAAAGGTGGTTTTCATGCTGCTGAATCCCACCCAGCCGAACATGAATATGGCCACCAGCAATACGCTTCCCACCACCGGATACTTAATGAAGGAGCGGATAACGTTTTTCATGATCGACGGCCTCACCGGGTATCGGGAATCCCCCGGTCATCGGAACTGACCGGCCGGGGGATCTTTTTCCCTTCACGGGCCTCTTTCCACACCTCGTTGAGGATGGTGATCCCGTCCGGAAGTCCCCGGACCAGTACCTGGTCGCCCGCATCCCCGATGACCTGCACCGGCTGCAGAACCAGGGTGTGGTCCGAAACCCGGTAAATTTGGTCCCCATCCAGCAGCAGGTCGCGCTTGATTTTCACCACATTCTCAAAGGGCATGGACATCATCTCACCGGAGAGGTACATCCCCGGCTTCAACCGCGGATCCGTCAGTTGGACATAGACCTTCAGGGCCATGGTATCCCGGTCGATCACCCGGTTGACCCGGGAAATCCGCCCTTCAAAAGATCCCGGCAGATCATCGGTGCCCAGTTGCACCTTCCCATTCACCGCGATATGATCCATGCAAAAGATGGGTACCGGGGATTCCAGTTCCAACAGATCGGTGCTGGTAAAGGCGCCCAGTCTCTGACCGGCGCGCACCAGGGTGCCCGGTTTGATGGCCGAGTGGGTCACGATACCATTGAAGGGTGCCTCCAGGGTATATTTGGCATGGGTGGCCTCCATGCTTTTAATGTTGTAATAACTGGTGTAGATATTCCGGGCAGCCAGGTAATAACGCTCCTTGTCATCCGTCACCGGCGGCAGTGGCAAAACGGTATCATCGATCCGGAACCGGCTCAAATAGTCCTCCCACTTGGATTGACTGCGGGGAAAATCGATGGAAAGGTCGGGAAGCAACAGGGTCAGTTGATTTAAAAGCTGGCTGCGCTGGGCCATCAGGTTGTGCCTGTACACGGCATCATCGATCCGAATCAGCACCTCCCCTTCCTTAAAGGCCTGGCCTTCGAGGAACCGGCGGGGGGTACTTTGCAGCACCCCCGATACCTCCGCGTACAAATCGATCTCATCGTAAGCGGTCAAAAGTCCGCTGATCGGGATGGAAACGGCCACCTCGGTGTTTTTCACGGTCCGGGTCTGCAGGGATTGCACCCGGGGAGGGGAAGAGCGTTTTTTCATGGGCTCCTTTTGGTTGCCCAGGAAATTTCCGAGCAGTAACCCCACCAGTATGATCAGAACGGCTGCCATGACACTCCACAGTTTTGCTTTCATGCGAAACTCCTTTATCGAAAGGCGGGATGGATGAAAAATATCACCATTTAACCTGGAAGTATGTTCAAGTAATTAAGAATAAGTATGTGGCAAATTTCCCTCTTTGTCAATTCTTTGCCGGTCAGAAAACCTCCCGGCCGGAATTTATTTTAAAAAAAACCGGATTTTCTGTAAGATTTCCCCGTAGAATTCGTGAGGGGAATATTCAGGAGGCACGATTGAGTGAACAACAGATGAAGAAACAGAAAGTGGCCGATTACATCCGTCGGGAATACGGGAAAATTATCGGCTTCATCCGAAGACAGCAACCCGCCTCCAGCTATTACGAAGCGGAAGATGTGCTCGGCGATGTGCTGGTTTCCATCTTCCAGCTGATCCACCTCGGCAGCCTGATCGATAATATTCCCAGTTACCTGTACCGGAGCATCAAAAACAAACTGATCGATATCCGAAAAAAGAAGGAAACCCGGGAGACCCTGCGGATGGAAGAACCGGATGAGGGACTCATCCGTTTCAGCGACACCCTCCGGCGGATCGAATCAGAGGCCGAACGGAAGGTGGAACTGGCGGAACTGAAGGAAATCCTGCACACCGCCCTCCGGCAACTCAAGGAAAAGCAACGGGCGGTCTGGATGGGCACGGAGGTCCAGGGCGTCTCCTACACCGACCTTTCCCGCCGTCTGGGAATTTCGACGGACACCCTGTACGTTATTAAAAAGCGGGCCAACGACAAAATCAAGGAATACATAGAAAAATATCATACCAAAGGAGGTACCCGATGATATCCCAATTTCATCCCCATGCCAACCGATCCAAATACCGGCGCTGGATCCCGGTGATGATCGTACTGGGCCCCGCCCTGCTTCTCCTGGCCGGGGCCCTGATCATGGTGATGTGGAACTGGCTGATGCCGGCGGTTTTCGGGCTGGGCAAGATCAACCTGTGGATCGCCCTGGGACTCTTTTTCCTTTCCAGAATTCTTTTTGGAAGCTTTCACCCCCGCAGGGACAAACACCAGCGACCGTTTTTTTATGGAAAAGACCATGCACGGTACGCCGACTGGTGGGAAAAAGAGGGCAAAGCCCAGTTTGAAAACTACCACTCCCAGACAGAAAAAGAATAACCCTCAACGGCCGGGGGAACACCCCCCGGCCCTTTTTCCCTTTCCTATAATTTACAATCCGGGCATATCTTGTCCCCCGGTTCGATCTCGATGGTTGCATGGTCAATCCCCAGTTCCCGGAGAGATTTTTTCAGGGTTTCCCGCTCCCGGTCCAGCTCGAGAAGAGACAGATTCCGGTTGATGGAAACATGGCAGCTGAGCACGGAGTAGCTCCCGTCCAGCGACCAGATATGCAGGTCGTGGACCCCTTCCACCAGGGGGTTTTTCCGGATCAGGTCTTCAATTTGATCAAGGGCGGGCTTTTGGGGAGAATACTGCAGAAACACCTTCAGGGTTTCCCTGAGGTTGGGAATAATCTTGGCCAGGATGAACAGGGTGATCAGCAGGGACAAAAGGGGATCGAGCACCGGCAGGTTTACCACCATCAACACGATACTCACCACCAGAATCGCGGCCCAGCCCAGGACATCCTCCAGCAAATGCAGGAAAATCACCCGCTCGTTCAGCTTGCCCCCGCCCTTCAGACGCAGGACGGCAAAACCGTTGACCCCCACCCCCAGCATCGCCAGAATCAGCATGCCCCGGGGATGAACCGGCTGGGGGTGAAAAAGACGGGGAACGGCCCGGGAAAGGATGAACAAAGATCCCATGAGCAGGACCGCTGAACTGACCAGCGCCCCCGCCAGGGAAAACCGCCGGTATCCGAAGGTCAGATCCGGTGTCCGTCCCCTCCGGGAAATCTTTTCCATCATCCAGGAAAATCCGATGGTCACCGTATCTCCCAGGTCGTGAACCGCGTCGGAAAGAATCGCCATGCTGTTGGTCAACAGTCCACCGACCACCTCGACGATCAGGAAGGTCAGATTCAGCCAGAAGGCGGTTTTGATTCTGGTTGCCGGCGGGTGCCGGTGACCCGGGCCGTTCATTCTTTTCTTAACCAGGCGCCCCCGGCCTTCCGGCCGGTCATTTATTGCGCACGTAGATCAGTTTGAACCGTCCCGAATGACTTTCCCGGCTCTCAATTTCAAACTTTCCGATGGAGGCGATCAGGGGAGTCAGTTTGGAAAAGCCGTAGTTCCGGGAATCGAAATTGGGCTGTTTTTTCTGCAGGAGGCTCCCCACGTCCCCCAGAAAGGCCCAACCTTCATCGTCGGCCAGGTCATCAATGGTGGTGGCGATCAGGCGGACCACCTGGGGGGTGATGGTCTCTACCCCGCTCCGGGGTTTTTCCCTGTTTTTCTTTTCCTCGGGTTCGGCTTCCTTGGCCTGGTTTTTGATGATCTCCAGGTATATGAATTTGTCACAGGCCACGATGAAGGGATCCGGGGTCTTCTTTTCCCCGATCCCGATCACCTGCATGCCCGCTTCCCGCAGCCGGGTGGCCAGGCGGGTGAAGTCGCTGTCGCTGGAAACGATGCAGAATCCGTTGACGTCCCCCGAATACAGGATATCCATGGCATCTATGATCATGGCAGAATCAGTGGCATTTTTCCCGGCGGTGTACCCGTACTGCTGCATGGGGATGATGGCGTTTTTCAACAGCACCTTTTTCCATTTGGCCAGGGTGGGCTTGGTCCAGTCCCCGTATATCCGCTTGATGGTGGGATTTCCATACTTGGCGATCTCTTCCATCATCTCCCGGACATACCCGGAGGGGACGTTGTCCCCGTCGATCAACACCGCCATTTTGATTTCTTTTTCCATTGATCTCCTCTGTAGATGGTGAGGCCCTCAGTCTTGGTTCCTATAGAGCCTTTGCCGGTATTATAACAGAAAGCAAAGGCCAATCCAACATTCCGGAATAAGTCGTTAGTCAGTCTCATTCGATGCCGGCACCGGTCGAACCTGATATTTTACCAGGCGCCCTTCCCCCTCTTCATCTTCAGCAAAAACGTAGAGGAAGCGGTCCGTGAAATCTATCGTGCCCGGGTCCATCCGGTAGGATTCCGGGAGCCCCAGATTGGCCCGGTACAGATAACGGCCGCCGGGAGAAAAGATATCGATCTTCTGGACGGTATCATCGGCGAGGTCGGAGATGAAGACGTATACATGCCCGTTGGCATCCACCCACAATCGATTGAAGTGGGTACAACGGTCCGGCATGGCGTTGATCATCTGCCGGATCATGGCCTCCGGCATCCGTCCCCCGTTAAAGGTGATTCCCTCCAGGCGTTTTCGCTTGGTTTCCAGGGTGATGGGATTTCGCTGCCGGCCTTCGATGGAAAATACCAGCTCCTCATTTCCCCGCAGGTCCATTTTCCGGATCCGGTATTCATCGTTTTTCCCCAGATACAGATCTCCGGCCCGGCAGGCGATGATCACCCCCGGGGTGGTATTGCTGTCCTTGATATTCAGGCGCATCTGATTTCCTCCGGATTCCACCGTACCCGCCAGCATTTTCTCGGCGGGGATCTCAAACAGCAGCTGCTGTTTCCCGGTTTCCAAATCCACCAGTTTCACCTGATCGTCGGCCTGGTTTTCTTCCACCCCCGCCGGAACATATACAAACCGGTTCCGGTCGACAAAGGTCCGGGGGAAAATATAAGACCCGCCGGGAATCCGGGACCGGATAAAATTGCCCCGGGTGTCAAAAAACAGGATCCTGTTCATGTCCGGCACGATAATCCGTTCTTCCAGAACGAAAAAGGTAAAAGCCATCCGATATTCACCCGGCCCTTCCCCCTTCCGGCCGAAGGCGTATCGAAACTGTCCATCCGGGGAAAAAACAAAAAAACGGGCATGCCGGATATCGAAAACATAGATATTGTCCTTCCGGTCCGTCCGGATCGCCGACAGGCGGGTCAGAACCTCCTCCCCCGCGGTGGAGGTTTCCCAAATCTTCCGAGGGGCAAAATTCCACTCTCCTTTCAAGGGACGATCTTCGTTGACCACCTCGGCACCCAGGACCGCGGCGAAAAAAAACAACCCCGCACCCAAAAATGATATTTTTTTCATATTTCCTCCCGGCTTGTTCATATTGTCAATACGCTCCTGGTTGCGGTTTCGTTGCATTGGGCGGCTCCATTCTCCGTTGGGAACCGGCGGGTTTTAAATCACGCGTCCTTCTTGAGCTCTTCTTTGAGCGTATCCATCTGGATAATGAAAAAGCGGTAATCCTGGTAGGTGATCTCGGTGTTGATCCGGGTGTAAATGTCCCCTCCCGCCCCCACATAGGATTCCACCACCCGGCAGCGGCTGGGAAAGCGAATCCCCTCCCTGACCATGCGGTACTCGGTGGTAAAGATCAGGCGGGGTTCCCGGTACAGGATCATCCCCCGGAGGCGCAGGTCCTCCCGGTTGGCCACCCCGTAGGGGGTCCATTCGATCTTGAGGATGCCGCCGGTGGCCGCGTCGACCCACAGACGGCCGCACAACCGGTTATGCCGGGTGAGAATGCGGGGCACGGCTTCCAGAACCACCGCATCAGTGTTAAAAAGGATTTCCTTTCCCCGGACCGAATAATTGAAGGCATCCTGCCACTCCCGGCCGATCAGTCCAATGGGGCCGTAAAAGGCCTTCTCGATGGTATAGTTGGGAACTTCCATCCGCAATCCCTCTTCCATTCTCTGAAAGAGGGGCTTTCTTTTCTCCACGATCTTTTTTTCATGTTCCGTGATGAGTTGCAGGTCGAACTCAAATTGATTTTCGAATGATTGAATTCGAAGGGATTCCAGGGGTTGGAATTCCTTGAAAAAGCGGTGGGGATCCTGCATGGCCCGGTGGAGGTGCCGGCTGAAAAAGATGTGATCGGTCTTTTTTTCCTGATTGAAATAGTAAAGTCCCATTTCCTCCAGTCGCTGACAGTAATCCGCCGCCCCTTTGAGGATGGCAACCAGTTCTTCTCCCTTCCCCCTCGAGGGCGAGTCGGTTCGGGAATATTGATGTTCCAGTTTTTCCCGGCAGGTTTCCCGTCGAATTAAAAACCGGTCATCCCATTTGAATTTCAGCACCCGCATCAGATCAGAATAGTCCTGCAGGGCCCGCCGGTAGGCCCCGGCGGCCAACTCCGAGTTCCCCTGTTCCTCACAGCCCACGGCCAGGTCGAAAAAAGCTTCGGCCCTCCTCCGGGTCAAAACGCCCGCCTGCAGGGATTCGAATGCCCGGCCGTATTCCCTGCGGGCCAGTAAACGGATTCCCATCAGGTTGGGGAAAAGATCCACCGGTGAACGGTCAAAGCAAGCCCGGGCCGCCACAAAGCGGCCCTGGTCGAAAAAAACCAGCCCGGCAAAGGCCCAGGCGAACCCTTGGGTTTGAGGTTGAATTTCCGTATTGATGTACCCGTCGACCTTCGGAAAGCGGCCCTCCAGGAGCAGCCGGTGCAGCTGGTTCTGATCTGCCGGCCGGACGTACAGGAGAAGGTGTTCCGGTGAGTGCCACTCGACCCTTGAAAAATCACGGTATTCCAGGGTGAAAACCGGGCGCGAACGCTGACTTTCCACCACTTCCCGCCGACCCAACAGCCATTCTCCCTGCTGATAGATATTACCGGCAATGGCAAGCTCGATCCGGTCAAAGAGCGGTTGCCAGGCCTCGGGAACCGGGATGGCAAACTCCCCCCAGTCCCCGCTGTACCCGATCCGTTCTCCCAGCGAATGTCTGGCGGACAGGAAGACGGCGGTGACCCGGGCATGGGGGATCGGGTTTTTCCGGGGATCCAGAACCATCCCCCGAATCTGAAGGGCAGACAGCGGAAGAACGAACAGACAGATCGCAAAAAAAACGAATAACCCGGGACCGCACCGCCGGCGATTGGTTTTTCCGATCCTCATTGACCCTCCCTGGATACCCGTAAAGTACCACATTTCAGCGCGATTTGCCACTGGCAGCATCCACTTTTGCCCCGCCGGTCAGCGGTTTTGGGGAAGGGTCGCCTCCGGTTCAAAAATCATCTCCAGTATTCTGCCGCTCTGGTCGATGGCGGAAAAGCGCCCATTGCTGGAGGTTATAAACAGGATCACCTGTTCCTCCGGGTAGATGTACATGTCATTCTGGATGTAGGGATTGCCGCCGTTGTGGGTGATCACATCGGTGCCCCGGCGGGACTTCATCCGCACCCAGCCATAAGCGTAGTAGCTGTCCGCTCCCGGTCCTTCGGCCACGTAGGGTGACAGATAGGTCTTCTTTTCATCATCGGTAAACAGGCGCTCTCCCAAAAGCGCCTCCCCCCAGCGAAGCATGTCGTCCACCGTGCTCAGGATGCCGCCGTTTCCCTGCAGGTGCCAGCCGGGTCCCGCATCCCCCCACAGGATTTCGGTGGGTTTCCCCCATCGACGGTCGCCCCGGTAGCCGGTCACCACTTCATAACCCCGCCAGTCGGGCGAACCATACCCGGTATGCCGCAGACCGGCCGGCAGCAGAAGATGCCGCCGCAGAAATTCCTCATAGGTTTGCCCGGTCACCTTCTCAAGGATGGCGGCGGCCAGGCTGTACCCCACGTTGGAATAATGGTACCCTTCGCCGGGGGGAAATGCCAGCTTTACCGCCAGGGCCCGGCGGACAAAGGGATCACGGGAGATTTTTTCCCGGTCATCCCCGATGGCCCCGGGGAAACCGGCGGTATGGGTCAGCAGCTGGTGAAGGGTAATCCCCGTCTTGTCATCCGGCACCCTTTGGAAATACCTGCCGATGGGATCCTGAAAGGAGATTTTCCCCATGGCTTCCAGTTTGACCAGCGCTGCGCCGGTAAACTGTTTGGTGATGGAACCGATGGTAAACAGGGTCTTGCGATCCCATAGGCGCTTTTGCTCCCGGTCGGCATACCCGTACCCCTTGATCAGTACCGGTTCTCCCGCTTTGACGATCCCCAGGGCCCCGGCGTACCCGACGGATTCCAGCCGGGTCATATAGGCGTCTATTTTTGCCCCCCGATCTCCCTTCACCACCGAATCGTCAACATCGGGACGCCGGATTTCAACTTCGGGCAGGGTGGCCAGATACTCCGGAGGCGGTGATGCGGTATCTATATCCATTCCGGCAATGGCATCGGGCCGATCCGCTTTGACTTTTATCAGGATGCGCCGCCACTCATCGCTCTTTTCACCCCGCCCGATCACCTCAATGACATCCGGTTCGGATCCGACCACAGCAAACACTTCAAATCCCCCGTGCACCCGGCGCATCATCTGCAAAAACCGAAGGTGCCGTTGGGGCGGTATTTCACCCATCCGGCCCTGACTCATGGCCCCTGCCACAAAATCTTCCAGGGAACCTTCCTTCAGCACCTGCAACAAGCGGGTCAGCATCTTGCCGGCGGGGGTGTCCGGTATCACCGGCTTTTCCGCCGCCAGCGGTAAAATCAGCACCAGTATCATCCCGATAATCCCCCCAATCATCGCCTTGGTCATGCTTCAATCTCCTCGATCAAATTCATCTTCCCCCCCGGGTAATCAGGACGGCAAAAGCGGGTAAAAAGTTCAGGTCCCGCCCATTTCCACCCCGATTCCAAGGGCGGATCCTCCGCCAACCCTGCCACCGGACAGGTGAACCAGGTCATTTCGCGACCCGGTACACCGATAATTTTTCATCCAGGTGCAGGTAGAGCCGGTTGTCCTGGAGCACCACGCTGTCTTTAAAGTAAAACTCCCCGGGAAAGACCACCCAGTGGTTGACGGAGATGGGGGTTTTCACGGTGCCGAGGAAATCCCCTTCCCGGTTGAAGATATCAATTTCCGCTTTTCTTTCGGATACCAGGGCCGGGGTATTGCGGACCACCAGGAAGTAATCCGACCCCTCATCAGCGGCCAGCAGGTAGAGGGGCGGAAGATATTTGGGATAGATCTCGTACCAGTTTTCATCATCATTGGGCTCCTTCCACAGGTGATACTGCAGGTCAGTGTATTCATCGGTGCATTTGACCCTTTCCCATTCCCGGCTTATGAAAAGCCGGTCCGGACCGGCGGGATCCTGCAGCGACCGGATATAGATCCTGTACTCCCGGTGATCGGCATGATAAATGAAATGGCCATCGGTGGCGGCAATCAGAATGCCCTTGTCCAGATTATGCCGCCGTTTTCCCCCGTCCATGACACTGAACATGCCCTCCAGTTCGATCATCACGGTCAGGCTCCGGTCGGCGGACAACAACCCGATGGTCCGGGTAAAGATATTTCCGCGCTGGTTTTTACCGGTGCGGGCCCACTCAAACAGGGTTTCCCCGTCCCGGATATCCATCAGGTTGGCCAGCGGGCCGAACCGCGGAATTCTCCGGGAAGAAATCAGGGAAAAATCCGGCCGGCAGACCGACAACCGGCGCAGATGCCGGTCCCAGATAAAATACCGGTCCTTTTTTCGGATGATATTGCCGATCCGGTTCAGGTCCCCCGGGCCTTCACCCCGGGAAATTTTAAAACAGCCCTCGAGATCCGGCCCCCGGTACCGGCAGATAAATTCCTGATCGTAACTCCAGAGCAACACTTGCTCTCCTCCCACGGGGAAAACCGCGGTGGTACCGATTTTAAGGGGAATATCGTACAGCTTTCTCAGGGTAACCGCCGGAGACACCTGAACGGTGAACCACAGGAAAATGGCCGCCGCCGTACACCGGGGTCTTTTTGTGCTCATCATTGTTCCTGCCGATTCCTTGCCGAAGGGCGGGTTCCATCACGGCCTCCCGTTGCCCCGGCTTTTTTACCGGTGAATCCGCGCCACCCAGCCGCCCCCCGGCTGGAGGTGGATTTTCAATTCACCGGTGCGGGTGATTTTCTGCCGCTCCCGCTGAAAATCCGAAGCGTATCGGTCGGCGTTGACGCCGTCCCGGTACAATTCCACCCGATACTCTCCCGGATCCAGGAAAGAAGGGACCACGGAAAAATCCCGCGGGGTCCAGTCGGTGATGGCCGCCAGGAACCAATCCCCGCCCTTGCGCCGGGCCATCACCAGGTAATCCCCCACCTTCCCCGCCAGGGCCACCGTCTCATCCCAGGTGGTGGGAATCCCCGTTAAAAAACGGGTATATTCCGGCTCCTGCAGATAGCGGGAGGGGCTGTCGCAAAGCATCTGCAGGGGACTTTCAAATAGAACATACAGGGCCAGCTGGTGGCAGCGGGTTCCCTGGCTCATCGGCCGGGTAAAGGAGACGTGGAAACGATCCTTCTGGGCGTTGACCATCGCCCCGGGGGTATAATCCATGGGACCCGCCACCATCCGGATAAAGGGAAGGGTACAGTCATGATCGGGGGTAATATCGCGGCTCCATTTGCAATGTTCCAGTCCCTTGACCCCTTCATAGGATAAAACATTGGGATAGGCCCGCCGCAGGCCGGCCGGCTTGAAGGCTCCGTGAAAATCGACCACCAGGTGCCGGCCGGCCGCCTCCCGGGCGGTTCTCCGGTAAAAACGCACCATTGCCTGGTCAGCCCGCTGCATGAAATCGACCTTGATCCCCGCCGCTCCCCATTTTTGGAACCGGTCAAGGACCGCCGGCATATCCCGCTGCAGGGGTTTCCACAGCACCCATAGAATAATCCCCACTCCCCGGTCCCGGCCGTAGGCAACCAATCCCGGGAGGTCGATCCGGGGACGGCTGTCTGTCAGGTCCGTGGTAGACCGGGACCATCCCTCGTCCAGGATCACATATTCCAGCCCGTAACGGGCGGCAAAATCGATGTAATACCGGTAGGTCTGGGTATTGATCCCGGACCGGAAATCTACCCCGAATATGTTCAGGGCATTCCACCAGTCCCAGGCCACCTTTCCCGGTTTCACCCACCCCCAGTTCCCTGTCTGCGGTTCGGAAGAAAGCAGATAAACCAGCTGGTTGAGCAACAGTTCCCGATCTTCCATTGCCACTCCCACCACCCGCCAGGGAAATGACCGGGTGCCCCGGGTCAGGGCGATGTAAGCTGCAACCGCTTTGACCTTTTCTGAACGATCCGGGCGCCGGGAAGCCGGAGAGGTCTTGAGCACCACCGGAGGGAAGAGGCCCCTAAGAACCCTTTCCCCGCTGCCGGAGAGGAACATGGCGGGGTAATCGACCAGGTCCGCTTCGGTGATCAGCAGCCGGGGACCTTCTTCCGGTCGCACCAGTACCGGCAGAGAGGCAAAATGTTCCGCCGGGATATCCTCCGCCGGGGTCACCTGGTAAGAACGCTCATAGTGGGAAACCAATTCATCCTCCCGGGGAAAATAGACCGGGTAATTCCCGGCCAGGGAAAAATCGGCTTTTTCCTCAGATATCCGGATATCGTCACCAAACCGGGTCACCCAGCGGTACGCCATCCCCTGGTCATAGACCCTGAAGATCAGGCCGTATCCACCCCGAAAGTCCAGCTCCAGTTCCCGGCAGCGGTCGATGATCTCCTCATTTTTCACGGGCACCACCGGGTGAACCCGCCGGTGGATTTCCCTGCGGACATGCCCGTTCAGCACCGGATTCCGCCCCAGCACCGGTCCGCCTTCCAGGATCAAGGAGACCGGGCTGGGCAAAACCACCTCCCGACCTCCCACTTCCAGTGACCAGAAAACCTGATCGGTCACCGTGACCTGTATTCTGATCCGGCCGTCCGGGGACAGCAGGTCAAAATTCGAGGCCGGCAAAAGACCGACCAGCGCAGCCAGTCCCGTTACCAAGACCCATCCCCTTTTCATCAACGCCTCCTTTCGGGATTCCCCGAATCCCGTCTTTCCATCAGTCCCCCTGCAGGATCTCGACCCGGGCCTCCTTGCGCAGCTGGCGGGTCAGTTTCTCCATAATCCGGTGTCCTTCCCGCTGGTACAGTATCTTCTCGATGTACGGTTTGGCTTCCGGGTAATTCAGAGTGGCTTCTTCCCGCACATCGGTAACCTGGATGATATGAAATCCGAACTGGGTTTTCACCGGCCCGCCTGCCTGCCCCCTGGGCAGACCAAAGGCGGCCTTCTCGAATTCGGGAACCATCTGTCCCCGGCTGAAAAACCCCAGGTCTCCCCCCTTGGCGGCGGAGGGGCAATCGGAATGGTCCTGGGCCAGGCGTTCAAATTTCTCCCCTTCCTGGAGTTTTTGATACAGGTCCCCCGCTTTTTTTTCAGCCTCTTCTCTGGAGGAATTCTTCTCAAAGGAGACCAGAATATGCCGGGCCCGGATCATGGGCGGAGTCTTCATCTTATCGATATTGTCCCGGTAATAATTCTCCAGCATATCGGCGGTAAGTTTGAGATGGGCCTTGATCTCCTGGTCGGTAATCATCTGGATTAACAGCGATTTTCGAATCTCTTCCCGGAAAGCCGCCAGATCAATCCGGTTTTTTTCCAGGCTCCGGTAAAATTCCTCTTCTTTCTTGAATTGCTTCTTGAGCTCCTCCAGCTGTTGATCCAGTTGCTTCTCGGTGACCATCAGGTTTCGCACTTCCGCCTCCTCCAAGAGCAGAAAATTATGAATGATCCGGTCCATCAGCTTCTTTTTTTCCGCCGGCGATACCGTCTCCCGGCCGGTCTGCTGACAGTATATATGAACCATGTCATCCAGATTCTTCTGGTATATCGGACGGTCGTTCACTGTGGCGATTTTCTTTTTCTTCATGGATTTTCTCCCGTTTTCAATTCTTTGCCCTTCCGGCGGAAGGGCACCGGATTCTTCATCCAGCCGGGCATTGGGGTTCCCTTCAGGTAATGATCAAAAAATTCCTTCATCCGGATGGAATAGTCCAGTTTGTTGGCATATTTTTTCAAGTGATGGGGTTCGTTGCGATACTGTAGAAAAAAACAGGGTTTCTGCAGCCGCCGCATCCCCAGATACAACTCGATTCCCTGATACCAGGGAACCGCCCCGTCGGCGTCCCCGAACTGAATCAGCAGGGGGGTGGCAACCCGATCAAGAAAAAAAACCGGTGAGTTTTCAATGTAACGCTCCGGGTATTCCCACAGGCTGCCGCCGATCCGGCTCTGGCTCTTTTCGTATTGAAACTGGCGGGCCAGCCCGCTTTCCCAGCGGATTCCGCTGTAAGCGCTGGTCATATTGGCCACCGGGGCTCCAGCCACCGCCGCCGCAAACATATCGGTCTGGGTAATGACAAAGGCAGTCTGGTAGCCGCTCCAGGAGTGGCCGTGCAGACCGATGGCATCGGGATCCGCCACCCCCATCTCCACCAGCTTGTGGATACCGGGGACGATACTCTTGGTGGCAGAGAATCCCGGAGTCCCCAACGTGAAGGGGATATCGGGCAGAAACAGGCAGTAGCCGTTGCTGACAAAATAAGGAAAGTTGGGCCGGTGATTGACCACCATCTGGTTGAAGTCATGGAGCAGGTGGGAGAAGAAATGGTAATAATAAACAATCACCGGATATCGCTGGCCTTTCCGGAAATTCTCCGGTTTGATCAGCACACCCTGTACCTCCCGGCCGTCCAGGGTCCGCCATTCCACCAATTCCGTGCTTCCCCAGAGGAATTCCCCGATCTGGGGGTTGATGCGGGTTACCCTTGCGGGGGTTTTGAACATCCGGTCCGCGGTCCATATATCGGGGAACTCGGCAAAACTTTCCCGGGTATAAAACAAACGATCCGCATCATTGGCCTTTTTTAAAAACCGGAATTTTTTTGCATCTTCCAGCAGGCGTTCCAGCCGCCGCTCGGCGAGGTGAAGTTGATAAAAACCGTTGTTCTTTTGACGGGTATGATAGGAAAGCAGAAGCAGGGGCCGGTCAGGATCGATGAATTCCTTTTTTTCCTCCGTTGAGACGACCCGGTAGCGCATCCGTTCCTGCCGTCCCCCGGTCAGGTTGACACACTTCCCTTCCGGCAGATCGAATCTCCAGATATCGTATTTGTCGTAAAGGAGAATCGCCCGATCCCCCTCCAGCCATCCCCCGATCCCGTAAGATGACCGGGGTGGCGGGTAATCGAAATCTTCATCAAAGAAGGGCGTGGAAATATCTCCGGTCAGGCATCGGTGTCGCCGGCTCTTGATATCGTAAATATACCAGTGATCCCCCTTGAAATAGGTCAGGTATTTCCCCCCGGGCGACAGGGAAGCATGCAGGCCATGGCGGGTAAGGATCCGGGTTTTCGATCCCTTTTTCAGATCCACCACGTAGACATCCCGGTACCAGCCGTCCCAGGTGATCTCCTTCAGGTAGGGAATCTCGGAATTTCCCAGGGCCACCCGGGCATTCTGACTGAACCTCACCTCGGGTATCTGCAGATCGGCCAGCTGGACAAATCCCCCGTTTGGGTAGTGAAACACCGCCCGGTACGTTCTCTTTGCAAACCGGTCCCACTGTTTTTTCTGCTGGGGGATGATCCGGGGATCCTGCCATCCCCAGACATCCACCGTGCGATCCTGCAGGATCCGCTGGATATCGAAGGGATTCTCTTTCCCGTCGGCCTCTTCTTCTTTCACCGGCCGGGGATGATAAAACCGATACTCCGACAGCGGCTTGATCCCGAAAAAGAGTCGTTTCTCATCCCGGGTCCAGCGGAGCTCGTTATCCGCCGGGATTATCCATCCGGCGGGGATCTTCCGCTCCCCCACCGCCTTTGTCAGTTTCCCCCGGGAAGGCTCCCAGATCCAGAGGGCTGATTCAACGGTGCCCCCGTCATCCTTCCGGAAGGAGACCAGACCCATCCGGCCTTTCTTCTCGCTCCAGCTGAAGTTGGAGTACCGTACTTCCGGGCCGGCCGTGAGGACCGATTCCCGACCGCTGGCCAGATCCATCCCCACCAGGCGGTTCTCTTCCTCACCTATCTGTTCGAAAACCAGATACCGCCCCTCGGGTTCAAAGGCAAACCGGGTGACCCGCAAAAACACCCGTTCATCGAAGGAACCCAGCCGTAACACCCGCAACGTACAGGTCTCGATTTTTGGTGAGTCTTTCTTTTCTTTTCCAGGGGGTGTTGGATCCGCCGCATTTTTTCCCTGGACTGAATGTTCCCCGTCATCTTTTCCTTCCGGTTCGTATTCCAGGAAGGCCAGCCACTGGGAACAACCTGAGAAAGCGAATTCCTTAACCCTCTGATAGGTCTTGCGGCTGCCGTCGCGAGTGTGAAGAAGAACCAGGTCATTTTTTTTCTTCCGATCACTGGAACCGGCGGGCGGTTTGACCAGCGCGCCCGCAAAGGCCCCATCAGGGGTGATCCGGGGACGAACCCCCCGGGGAATGACCCGCCGTATTCCATCGGTGACCTGAAATACCACAACTTCCCCGTCTCCCCGGTCCGGCCGGGCGTTGATCACCATCCAGCGACCATCCTTTGATATCGAAAAATCATGGATTTCCCTAAATTTCATGATATCCCCAAAAGTCAGGGATCTTTTGACCGCCAGGCCCTCCGTGGGAACCAGGCAGATGATCAGGGCAAAGATCAAAGCCATCCGGTATCTTGGGTTGATCATGGGTACTCCTTACTGCTATCTGAAGGTTAAAGGTATGATTCTACTATAGTTTGGCTCAAACATCAAAATTCCTTGCCTCCGGGTTGCGGGATCCGGGGGGAAATGGTATCATGGATTCGGCCCCCAATCCCGGGGCCCCAGGAGATTCTGCATGTCCAGAAAACCCGTGTTGCCGCTGATTTTATCATGTTGGATGGTCATATCCTTTGGTTGTCACCGGTCGAAACCCGCCGAATTCACTCCGTTTTTCGCCGCTTTCTACAACCGGGCCCTGACCGACCAGGATGTGGCCTGGCAACAGCTTTCCGATCTCTGCCGCCGCTACCCCCGGCGACTCTGCGGCTCAGAGGCGGCCCAGGGCGCCGTTCAATACACCCTGGAATTGATGCGAAGAATGGACCTGGACCGGGCCTATTTGCAGGAGGTCATGGTCAAACACTGGCAACGGCAACCGGTGGAACAGGCCCTGCTGCAGGGCGCCCGTTCGCAGGACCGGACCATCCCCATCTGTTCACTGGGGGGATCGGTGGGTACCGGACCGGAGGGAATCCGGGGGGAAATCCTGGAGGTAGAGGGGCTGGCGGAGCTGGAACAATTATCCCCCCCGCAGGTGGCCGGACGGGTGGTTTTTTTCAACCAGGCCATGAATCCCACCCGGCTCAACACCTTCCGGGCCTATGGCGAAGCCGTTCCCCAGCGAATTGACGGCGCCAGTGCCGCCGGTCGCCGGGGAGCAGTGGCGGTACTGGTCCGGTCCGTTACCAACGCCCTGGACGATTTCCCCCATACCGGGGTCATGCACTACCAAAGCGGAGTTCCCCGGATCCCGGCGGTGGCCATCAGCACGCTGGAAGCGGAAAGACTGAGCCGACGGCTTTCATCCGGGGAGGAGGTGTCCATTCGTTTTACCACCCGGTGCATTCAGCATCCGGAGAAGATTTCCCACAACGTGATCGGGGAAATCACCGGTTCCCGGTACCCCGATCAGATCATCACGGTTGGAGGCCATCTGGATTGCTGGGACAACAGCCCGGGAGCCCATGACGACGGCGGCGGATGCATCCAGGCCATCCAGGTCCTGTCCCTCTTCAAGGCCTGCGGGATCCGGCCCCGGCATACCCTGCGGGCGGTGATGTTCATGGACGAAGAGGTGGCCCAGCGGGGGGGACTGGCCTACGCCCGGGAGGCCCTTGGGAACGGGGAACGCCATGTGGCGGCCCTGGAATCGGACCGGGGAGTATTCACCCCGCGGGCCCTGGGCGTATCCGATGGGAAGATCGGATTTAACCGGGTGAAAAAATACCAGCATCTTTTCACTCCCTATCACATCGCGATTATTCCCGGGGGCGGGGGAGTGGATATCGGTCCCCTGAAAAACGGATTCCCAAAGATCACCCTGATGTCCCTCATCCCTGACGATGCCCGCTACTTTGATTTCCACCACTCCGCAGCCGACACCCCCGATCAGGTTCACCCCCGGGAGATGCAGCTTGGCACCGCGGCCATGGCCTGCCTGGTATACCTGGTGGACCGCCTGGCCGACTGAAGACGTTCCTATTCCGCAGGGAGTGGGGATTGTAACGGATTTTTGGGAAGGGTACAGGTGTGTAGATCAAATTCCCGCAGAAAAAGCCGGATCTGCTGGTATCGTTGGGGACTCTCGGACAGACGCCGGACGATCTGGTAGAAAGAGTCCTTTTTAATATCCGCCAGAGTGGGAGACAGGCGAAACAGGGGAATGGACTCTTCCACGCCGGTCAGGGAATGCTCGAAGAGGTAAAAAAGCATGAGATGCTGGGTCAGCTTGTTCAATTCGTTGTGATGATTCACAATCTCATGGTAGTTCTTCAGCCTTCGGGAACTCTGTTTTACGATCTTTTCGTATTGAGCATGAAACAGGTTTTTTACCAGCTCCCGGTAGAGACGCTCTCCGATAATCATCTTGGTGCGATGATAATGTTTGGTGGTGTTCTCGATACGGGAAGCCACATTGATCACCGATCCCAGATAAGTGACAAACTGGCGGCTGAGATTGCGGCCGATGATCCGATGAACCGCTCCGGATTCCAACCCGATTCCAAAAGAAACCCCCGTTCCCCACTTTTTGTTGAAATCCCGGCAGATGCTTTCCATCAGCTGGTACATCAGCAGTCCGCATAAAAACCCCCGGCACTGATGGCTGCGATCCAGGAAAATGATCAAAATTCCATCCCCGGAAGTGTTGATGAAATAATCCCTTCGTCCACTGACGAGCGCAGCCAGCTTCAACCCCAGGGAATAGTAGGTTTCCATGAATTCCAAAAATCCGCCGCATTTCTGTTTCCGGAAACTTTCGAAAACAGCGGTGAAATTGCGGATGTCCGAAATCAGAACCGTTGACTGGCGCCTGCGGTATTTGTCCATTGTCTATTCTCCTGCTCCCGGTGTAATCTCAATGCCCCATATTATCATCCTCATTCACGTAGAGATTTAATTTTCGGTTAAATCCGTTTTCAAAACCAAACCGGAGCCCTTGCATCCGGATGAACCCGGGGAAAATCATCCCTCTGCCTTGAATGCCGCCGGGAATGCAATATAATAGGAAGCAGCCGGACGTCATTCAGAGAAATATCCGGAAATATGAAACAGATTGTGAACCCGAATCATCTATAAGGATACCGATGAAAGGCCGTGATCCCGGGAGATTGATCGTATTCCTGCTGCTTTCCGCCGTCTTCCACTTTTTTTTGGCCCGCGGGTTCATGCGCATCAAATTTCACATCCGGGAAATGGTTCTTTTCCAGGTTCCCCCGCCCCCCGCCGTGGTGCATCCGGTCCGTCTCACGGCCCCGCCACCCGGTTTCCCCACTTCCCGTCCGGAACCGGCGTCCAGACCGGCCGGCGGTTCGCTTTCTCCTTCCGTCGGATCGGATACCGGGGAAAAGGGACGGGCAACGGTTCCTCCGTCTTCTCCGGCAGGAACCGGGTTCGCCCCTTCTTCGGAATCTTCCAGGCCCCCGCCTTCCCGTAAAACCGGACCGGCGGACCTGAATTCCCCGGGTGGCCGGGCCAACAACCGGTCTTTCGACCCCTACGGGTTTGTCAACTCTCCCGAGATCCGCAAATTGATGCGAAAAAAAGATCAGCAGCGTTATCGCCACTCCCGGCGCAGCACCCTTGAAATTACCGGGCCGGGAGGAAAAACCATTCATTCGTATTCCGATGACAGCTTCGAATACGGCGATTTGAACCCCGGGACAGGTACCGATATCACTCCCTGGGCCCGACAGGTCCTCAGCCTGGTTCTGGAATCCTGGAAATCTCTGGATCGGGCCGGATATCCCGGATCCACCCGGGTGAAGGTCACCTTCGGGCGGGACGGAAACCTCGAGCATGTCATCATCACGGACAGCTCCCGCAATCCTCTTTTTGACCAGCAGGTGCGACAGGCCCTGATGCTGAACATCCCCTATCCCCCCCTGCCCGCAGAGCTGAACCGGTCGGAAATGACCGTCTCCCTGGAATTCACCCATGAAAATTAGCACCCTGATCCTGGTTTGTCTGACCCTGGTGCCGCTCCCGATGCCGGGGCAAAAAACCACGGTGACGGACCTGATCACCCGGGTCGGTTTTCTTCCCGGACATTCCCTCGACCCCCGGGGACAAATCACCGAAGTGGTTCTGGGAATCGAAACCGGCGATTCCGTCTTTTACCGGCTTCGTTACCGGGGTAAGACCCTGTCCGGCGGAAAATGGAGCAGGGGATTGAACCGGCTGGCGATTCCACCCGCGGACCTGGACCTATTCCACCCCGGCACCCGTACGCTGAGCCTGACCGTTCAATCCCGCCAGAATGTTCTCCAATCCCGGTCCCTGGTGATCCGAATAGAAGACGCCGGGGAGAAAACAGGGAAGAAACAAAAACGGGATGGGGGAACCTATTTTCTGCGGATGTACCTGAAGGACCAGCTGATTTTGGCCCGCACCGACCGAATTGCCGTCGAACAGTCTGAAAACTCAGGGGAAACAAAAGGCACCGCCCGGGGTTCGGAATTCGCGCCTGTCCCCCGCATCACCACTCCCGAAGACGAAGCCCTTTATTATTCGAAATACGCGGTTTCTTTTTTGGATATCGCCGCCCTCGGAATCCGCGAGATCGCCCGGGGAATCCAAAAAAACCGGGAGAAACAAAAATCCCTCGAACCGGTGATCCGCGACCGCATGACCGGGAAAATCCGGCGGACCAACGGCAGCGTGCCCCTGGAAAAAACCATCCGCCTGACCCTGACCCATTGATTTCTGTTTGTTGACTTGACTTTTTTCAACCCTTATAATGTCTTCAGGAATCCCAAATCAGTTAAATCCTCCGAAGGAGGCCCCGATGATACACCGACCCAGGTTACACTTTCTTGACCGGGAGTTGATCGAACGAATCATCTCCGAAGCCATTGACATACTTTGTCAGCTGGGCTGCACCATTCACAACCGCGAGGCCCTGGATCTGCTTTCGGACTCCGGCGCCCGGGTGGAACCGGACCGGTACCAGGTATTTTTCACCCGTGACCTGATCGAATCGGCCATCAAAGACGCTCCCTCCGCCTTTGCCCTCTTTGACATCCTGGGCAACCAGACCCATGATTTCTCTCAAAATAATATCTATTTCACCCCGGGATCGGCGGCCATTCATATCCTGGATCACCGAAGTCAGGAAATCCGCAAACCCGCCACCGGGGATTACATCGAATTCTGCCAGGTAGTCAGCGGACTTCAGTTCATCGACTCCCAGAGCACCGCCTTTATTCCCGCAGATGTCCATGAAAAGATATCCGACAGTTACCGGCTGTACCTCAGCCTGCTCTACTGTGAAAAACCAGTGGTCACCGGGGCCTTCACCGTCGAATCCTTTCAGATCATGAAGGATATGCAGGTGGCGGTCAGGGGATCGGAAAAGCGGCTGGCCGCCAAACCCCTCACGGTTTTTTCCTGCTGTCCCACCTCTCCCCTCAAGTGGTGCGAGGTCACATCCCAGAATCTGCTGGATTGCGCGCGCTACCGGATCCCGGTGGAATTCATCTCCATGCCCCTCTCCGGTTTCATGGCCCCGGTCACCCTGGTGGGAACCCTGGTGGCCCATACCGCCGAAACCCTCAGCGGACTGGTGCTCAGCCAGCTGAAAAATCCCGGCACTCCGGTACTGTACGGGGGTTCTCCCGCCATTTTCGATATCCGCTACGAAACCACTCCCATGGGAGCGGTGGAAACGCAGATGATCGATTGCGCCTACAACGAGATCGGGAAATATCTCAACCTTCCCACCCAGGCTTACATCTCCCTCAGTGACGCCAAAGTGCTGGACGCCCAGGCCGGACTGGAATCGGCCATGGGGGCCACCCTGGCGGCCCTCTCGGGAATCAACAACATTTCCGGACCCGGAATGCTGGACTTTGAAAATTGCCAGAGTCTGGAAAAACTGGTGCTGGACAACGAGATATGCCGGATGAGTTACCGATTGACCAAGGGAATCACCCCCAAAGAGGATTTTCCTGCCCGCTCCCGCTTTGAGGAACTGCTCAAGGAAAAACACCTGCTGATTTCTGATCACACGCGCAAATTTCTGACGGAAGAAATCCATTTCCCCGGGCCGGTGATCAACCGTGCCAACCTGTCGCGATGGAAAACCGAAGGGAAACAAACCCTCGGGCAACGGGCCCGGCAGGAAGTGGAGAAACTGATCCGGGATTACACTCCCTCCCGCCTGGATTCCCAGATTCAAAAGGGGTTATCCGCCATGATGGAACGGGAAGCCCGCCGCCACGGTATGGAAAAATTGCCCCCGCATCAGACATGAGCGGAATCATCCAACTCTCTTCCACCTGCCTGCAACCGACCCCGGATATACTTCTCCAATCGCTGGGATATCCGCCCCACCACCACCCAGCCACCCCCCTGCAGGAGACCATGGACCGGGCCTACCGGTTTTACAGAGAGGATACCCGGCCGCGGGGGATGATAAAAAAGACCGATCCCGGGCAAGCGGAGCAGCTTTTCCAGATCGAGGACAGGGAATCTTCCCGGATTCCCCTGGACCGGATCATCCCCCGGGCCCGGCATTTCTCTCTTTTTGCGTTCACCCTGGGAGAACCGGTCAGCGACCGGATCAACCGCCTCTTTGAATCCGGGGATTCCCCTACCGCCACCCTGCTGGACCGGATTGCTTCCCTGGCCTGCGACCGGGCCGGCCAAATACTGTCCCGCCGGCTGGAAAGAGAAGCCGGGAATGATTCCCCGGCCGGCATCCCCCTCCGAATTCTGCTCTACAGCCCGGGGTACTGCGGTTGGAAATTATCGGCCCAGCACCGATTGTTTGATCGCCTGAAACCGGAGCGGATCGGGATCCGTCTCAGCGAAACCTGCCTGATGATCCCGCTGAAATCCATATCCGGACTGTTTTTGGGGGGTGATCCCCGGATCCACATCTTCACCCCTTCCTATCCGTTCTGCAAGCAGTGCCGGGACAAAACCTGTCTGCAACGCAGGCAAGAGATGGAAAGGAGACCCAACCACAATGGAGGATTTTATGGAAATCTTAACTGACATATCCCGATCCCTGCAAAAAGGGGATGATACCGCGGTACGGACCCGGACCCGTCAGGCCCTGGCGGAAAAGATCTCCCCGCAGACCATTCTCAACCAGGGATTGATCGCAGGCATGGAAGTAGTTGGCAACCGGTTCCGGAATCACGAGATCTTCCTGCCCGATGTACTCCTGGCCGCCCGGGCCATGAATTCCGGAGTGGAAGAGATCAAGCCCCTGCTCATCAAAGGCACCCTCTCCTCCCGGGGAAAAGTGATCATCGGCACCGTTCAGGGAGACCTGCACGACATCGGGAAAAACCTGGTGGGAATCATGCTGAAGGGAGCGGGTTTCGAGGTGATCGATCTGGGAAATGACGTCTCCGTTGACCGTTTCATCCAGGCCGCCCGGAATGAAAAAGCCGCCGTAATCGGCATGTCGGCCCTGCTGACCACCACCATGCCGGTCATGAAGGAGGTGGTACAGAAGGTCAAAGAAGAAAACCTCGGGGTTAAAACCATCATCGGCGGAGCACCGGTTTCTGAAGAGTATGCCCGGGAGATCGGGGCCGATGCCTACGGTTTTGACGCCGGCTACGCCGTGGAAAAAATCAACCAGATAATCAATTAATATGGCCGGATGGGAACAGAAGATTCAGGCAGGGCCCCTCCTGCTGGACGGAGCCATGGGCACCATGCTTATGGCAGAAGGACTTACCGGCGGAGACTGCCCGGAATCCTACAACCTCACCCACCCGCGGGTCCTGGCCGGTATCGCCCGGAAATACCGCCTGGCCGGCTGTGATATTGTCCAAACCAATACCTTCGGGGCCTCGCCGATCAAACTGGCCAAGTACCGCCTGGACGACCGGATCGACACCATTATCACCGCCGCGGTGAGAATGGCCAGGGAGGGAGCCGACGGCAAGACCCTGGTTTGCGGGTCCTGCGGCCCTTGTGGAGACCTGCTCCGCCCCTACGGTCAACGGGAGCCCGGCGAAGTGCTGGACGGTTTTCGGGTACAGATGGCGCTTCTGGCCCGGGAAGAGGTGGACCTGCTGCATATCGAGACCATGAGTGATCTGCGGGAAGCCGTCCTGGCCCTGCAGGCCGCCCGGGAAATCAGCCCACAGATCCCGGTACTGGTTTCCCTCACCTTTAATCCCTCGCCCCGGGGATTTTTCACCCTCATGGGTGATGACATCCCCACGGTAATCCGGACCCTCACGGAGAAGGGCGCCCAGGGGATCGGATCCAACTGCGGCAACGGCAGCGACCAGATGGTCTCCATTGCCCGGGAAATCAGAAAACACAGTACCCTCCCCATCGTGATTCAACCCAACGCCGGCCTCCCCCGGCTCCAGTCCGGCCGCACCGTGTACCCCGAAACCCCCGGGTATATGGCCCGTAAAGCCCGGGAAATGCTCAAAGCCGGGGTAAATATCCTGGGAGGCTGCTGTGGCACCACTCCGGCGCACATGTCCGCCATCGCCAAAGTGATCGATGAATACTGAGATCCCAAGCCCATCCAAGAAATCCCTGGGATTCTGGATGGGAACCGCTCTGGTGGTGGGCAACATGATCGGATCGGGCATCTTTTCCCTCCCCGCCTCCCTGGCGCCCTACGGCGGCATCTCCATTCTGGGATGGCTGTACACCGCGGCCGGCGCCATGCTGCTGGCCCTGGTATTCGCCCGCCTCAGCCGCCGGTATCCCCGGGTGGGAGGACCTTACGCGTTCACCCGGCAGGGATTCGGTGATTTTCTCGGATTCCTGGTGGCCTGGGGATACTGGATTTCCATCTGGGCCGGAAACGCCGCCATCACCGTCTCTCTGGTCGGGTACCTGAAGAATCTCTTCCCCTCCGTAATAGACAATCCCGTCATGCAGATTCTCGCCGGTCTGGTCGCCCTCTGGGCGATTACCCTGATCAACATCCGGGGAGTCCGGGAAGCGGGATTTACCCAGCTGGTGACCACCCTGCTGAAACTGGTCCCGCTGGCCCTGGTCACCCTGATGGGCATTCTGGTCCTGAATCTGGACCATTTTACCCCCTTTAACCGCAGCGGCGGTTCGGGCTTTTCAGCCGTTACCGCCACCGCCGCCCTTACCCTGTGGGCCTTTCTGGGTCTCGAGTCCGCCTCCATTCCCGCCGACAGCATCCAAAATCCCCAAAAAAATATCCCCCGGGCCACAATCCTGGGAACCCTGCTGGCCAGCGGGGTATACATCCTCAGTACCGTGGCGGTAATGGCCATCCTGCCGCCGGGACAGCTGGCCCGATCCACCGCTCCCTTTGCCGAGGCGGCAGTGGCGGTCTGGGGCCCCTGGGCAGGGAAGTGGATCGCCGCCGGGGCGGCCATATCCTGCCTGGGTGCCCTGAACGGATGGGTGCTGCTGCAGGGACAGGTGCCCCGGGCCGTTGCCCTGGACGGCCTGTTTCCCCGGGGATTTTCCCGATTGAACCGGCAGGGAGCCCCCTGGGTGGGACTGATTTTTTCCAGCCTTCTGGTCACCGTGCTGCTGTTGATGAATTACACCCGGGGCCTGGTGGAGCAGTTCACCTTCATCATCATGCTGGCCACCTTCACCTGCCTGGTACCCTACATTTTTTGCAGCCTCTCGGAACTGGTCATCTACATCCGGAATCCCGATCGTTTTGAGGGCAGGCCGCTGCGCTCCCTGCTGCCCCTGTCCATTCCGGCTTTCCTTTATTCGGTCTGGGCCCTCACAGGGCTGGAAAGACGGATCCTGCTCTGGGGATGCCTGCTGCTGGCCGCCGGTATCCCCCTGTATCTCTGGCTGGGGAAAACCCGCCGGGCAGACCCAAAAACCCAGGATCCATGAGCTGGCAGCCGGGGAAAACCCTCGGTCCCTTCCGTTGCTTTTCCCCCGCCCAGGGATCGCGGATCACCTTCGGCAAAGAATCAACTCTTTAATCCGATGTCGGTTTTTTCAGGGTAAAGACCCCGTCCTCGATAGGCGGGTTGTAGGTTATCCGGTCGATGATCATCCGCAGAAATTCCTGGCCGTTCCGGAAGATGGTAATTTTCCGAGCCGAGGTGATCCCGTCGGTAACCTGATAATCCGAATAAAGAAGCTCGTTGTCGAAACTGCCCTGTGAAGTTTCCACCCGGGAAGCGGATTTAACCAGCCGGAAAGTATCCCGGTCGTAGAAAAGCCGGGATGTCTGCCCATCCGGGTAGACCTGTTCCACTACGTAACATTCGGCCTCCCCCACCTTTTCCGTTCCCTCCATCGTGTAGGTGATCCCATGCTCCCCGGGATTCAAGAGCGCCTCGTTGCCGATGGCGTTGCGTTTCATATTCCGGGCATCGATACCGGTCAGTTCCATCACCCCGCCGGCCATGGGGTTGTCCGCCCAGGCCCTTTCGCCGTCAAAGGACTGGACGATTTTCATTCCCATGAACTCCATTTCACTCATGGTCAGGTCGGGATCCTTGGATCGGATCACCATTCTGCCCTCCACCCCCCCCTGGGCCACCAATACGATCCTGCCTTCGGAAATCACCGAAGTGATTCCCTCCAGAAGGGATCGTCCTCCCTGTGCCTGGATAACCCGGGTGATCAAATCGTCCACCTCCAGGGCGGTGGCCGGCCGGGGACAGACCAGCAGCAGGATCAGGGTGGCGGTCATCGTCAGTGTCTTTTTCATATTGTTCTCCTTTCATAGAGAATCAGAATTGTTATACGGAAAAAGTCCACCCGGGTTTTCCCCGCAGGTGGCTCCGGTAAATTCTGACCTCCCCTTGCAATCCCTCCGAGGCTTCCCTATAATATCAGTCCATGGACCGGTACAGATTTCCCCTCCCGATACTCCTGGTCCTGGGACTGATGGCCAGCGGGATATTGTGGGGAACAGAATCCAGAGAACTCCTGGCGACAAGGGTATCTGATATGGTGGTGATCGACGGGATCCTCACGGAACCCGGCTGGCAACAGACGGTGGTCTCTTCCGGTTTCATTCAGTACCAGCCCCGGATCGGGGAACCGGCTTCCTTTGAAACCGAGATCCGGGTGCTGTACGACGAAACCCAACTCTACATCGGCATCCGGTGTTTTGATCCCGCACCCCAAAAGATTACCGCCCGCTTGACCAAGCGGGACAGCGACCTGATGGAAGATGACGCCATCGGGATCGGCCTGGACACCTTCCGGGACGGCCGCACCGCTTATTATTTTTTCACCAATCCTCTCGGAACCCAGTCCGACGGCCGGTTGTCCGATAATGGACGGACCACCGATCCCACCTGGGACAGCGAATGGCAGTGTGCCGCCCGAATCGGGGAATCCGGGTGGACCGCCGAATTCGCGATCCCCTTCTCCGTGCTCAAATACCGGCCGGGACTCGATCAAAGCTGGGGGCTGGGAATCGTTCGCAGCATCCCCCGCCGGCTGGAATACGATACCTGGACTGGCCCCGCGGAGTCCTATACCCGGGTTTCCCAGTTCGGGATATTGAAGGGGCTGGATCTCACCACCGCCGGACAGAAGGGAGCCGTGATACCCCATCTGATCAGCCGGCTGGAAACCGGAACCGACCCCGATGTCTCGGGGGGAGTGGACGCCCGCTACGCCCTCTCCCAGAACCTTTCCGCCCACCTGACCGTCAACCCGGATTTTGCCACCGTGGAAGCCGATCAGGAACAGATCAACCTCACCCGCTTCGAGCTCAGTCTGCCGGAAAAACGCCACTTCTTTCTGGAAGGTTCGGAGATCTACGAGCAACGGATCCGGCTGTTTTATTCGCGGCGGATCGCCGACATCCACGGGGGATTGAAATTCTACGGCAAAAGCGCCGGCTGGGAATTTGCCGCCCTTTCGGTGCAGAGCCGTCCCGGCGAAGAGCCGGGAGACCGGTCCGCCAATTACAGCGTGGTCCGGGTAAAAAAAGACATCTTCCAGTCCTCCACCCTCGGCTTTCTGGCGGCCAACCGGATGACCGGTGGAAAGAATTACGGCAACCTGGGAATCGACCTGGTCCATTTTTTTTCTGAAACCTTCAATCTCACCGGGCAGCTGGCGCTCAATTACGGGGATTACGACCGGGGCAACCTGGCCTTCTTCCTCCGTCCCAGTTACGACTCTTCCACCTTTCACCTTCACCTGCGCTATACCTACCTGGGAAAGCATTTTGCCGATAACGGCAACTCGGTGGGATTCATCCAGGATGATGACCGTCATGAACTGGATTCGGCCCTCTCCAAGACCTGGTGGATCAACCAACGGGGCCTGGAACGGGTGGAATACGATTCCAATTATAACATCTACTGGAGCACCGGGGGCGTACTACGCAGTTATCAGATCGACCAGGAAATCAAGGTTGACCTGCTCAATAAAATTTCCGGTGAGATCGAATACCAGAAGGAATACAAGCTGTATGAAAAGGAATTTTACAACCACCAGTGGGGATTTTCCCTGGGCTACAACACCCGGGAATGGCAGTCGGCCCGGCTGCGGTATACCTTCGGGCGAAACTTTGACCGGGACTTTCGGCTGGTGGGAGCCGGGTTCAATTACAAGCTCTTCAGAAGCTTCTCCATCGAGTACGAACTGAACCGGCTCTGGTTTCATCCGGATCCCGGGCTGGAAAGCACCTGGGTACATGTGCTCCGGCTGACCAATTACTTCACCCGGGACCTCTACTGCAAAATCTTTTACCAGACCCACACCGCCATTTCCAAGATCAACACCCAGGTGCTGCTGGTCTACCGGTATCAGCCTCCCTTCGGCACCATTCAGCTGGCCTACCAGCGTGGATCCACCCGATTTGGCGAGGCGGGAGACCGGGACCATACTCTTTTTATCAAACTTACCTACGTATTCAATTTTTAAAATTTTTCCAGAATCAGAAAAAACGGAAAACTTGACCTGTTATATATATTGTGGTACCATAATACCATATAACCAACAGGAGGCAACATGAACAGCCTGATCAACATGTCGGAAGGCGCCTCGCTGGCCCTGCACAGCCTGGCCCTGCTGGCCCGCCGCCAGCCGGAAAAAATGACCGTGCAGCAGATTGCCCGCCGGCTGGAAGCCTCTTCCGCCCACCTGGCCAAGGTCTTCCAGAAGCTCGGCAAATCCGGACTGGTCCGCTCCGTACGGGGACCGGGAGGAGGACTGACCCTCAGCAAACCCCGGGAAGAGATCCGCCTGCTGGATATCTACGAAGCGATCGATGGACCGGTACATATCGGAGCCTGCCCACTGGGACGATCGGATTGTCTCTTTCGGAAATGTATCTTCGAAGGCGCCTTGAACCGCATCAGCAGAGAGATTCATCATACCCTGAAATCCATCACCCTTGCCCGGTTCTCCGGGGAGATGTTCCGGTGAAACGCCCAATTATCACTGTCGGTGAAAGGCGGCTCGAGGGCTGCGGGCAATGCATATCCGCCGTCGTCCGGGCCCGCCAGGACCATCGGCAGGAAGACCGTGAGTGGCAACATGCGGCAAGTGGCAAAAAAAATTCAGCCTTTAAGGGTATTCTGGTACCCTATTACTTTATTAATCCGGCGCCGAATACCGGCAGGAAAGGATCCTCACATCAAGGAACAAAAAATAAAAAATCAAGGAGATCACCATGAGCATGTTTTGCTATCAATGTCAGGAAACGGCCAAAAACAAAGGTTGCACAATCAAAGGCGTGTGCGGCAAGCCCGAGGAGACCTCGGACCTTCAGGATTTGCTCCTTTACGTGTGCAAGGGAATTTCAATTTACGGTGAAAAGTTAAAGCAAAGGGGTACGGTGGCCCGGGATGCCGGCCGCTTCATCTGCAAAGCCCTTTTCACCACCATCACCAACGTGGCCTGGGACAACGAGGTGATCATCGACCGGATCAGGCAGGCCCTCCAGGTTCGCGACGCGGTCAAAGAAAAGCTGGGAGCCGATATGCCTGACGCGGTACCGGATTGCGCCACCTGGGCTTCGGTTGACAGAGGAGAAATTGTGGCCAAGGCCATGTCCGACGGGGTTCGCATCACGGCCGCTCGAAACGAGGATGTCCGCTCCCTCAGAGAACTGCTGATTATCGGGAGCAAGGGAATCGCCGCTTATGCCGATCATGCCATGATTCTCGGTCATGAAAAAGACGACATCTATGGTTTTGTCATGGAGGCCCTGGCTTCCACCACCAGGGAGCTTTCGACAGATGAAATGATCGCCAAGGTCATGAAGGCCGCAGAGACCGCCGTCAACACCATGGCCCTGCTGGACCAGGCCAATACCAGCGCCTATGGCCATCCGGAAATCACCGAGGTGAATATCGGCGTGGGCAAGAATCCCGGCATCCTGATTTCCGGTCACGACCTGAAAGACATGGAGGAATTGCTCCGGCAGACCGAAGGAACCGGCGTGGACGTTTACACCCACGGCGAGATGCTGCCGGCCCACTCCTATCCGGCCTTCAAAAAATACGACCATTTTGTGGGCAATTACGGGGGATCCTGGTGGCGCCAGAACCAGGAGTTCGAGTCCTTTAACGGCCCCATCGTGCTCACCACCAACTGCCTGATCCCGGTCAAAAAGGACAACACCTACCTGGACCGGATGTTTACCACCGGCCTGGCCAATTATCCGGGAGCCAGCCATATTGACGACAGGCCGGAAGGCGGCTCAAAGGATTTTTCCGCAGCTGTGGAGCTGGCCAAACAATGCCCGCCGCCCCAAAAGATCGAGTCCGGCAAGATCCTGGGAGGATTTGCCCACAACCAGGTCCTGGCCCTGGCCGACCGGGTAATCGACGCCGTGAAATCAGGCGCCATCAGGCGCTTTGTGGTCATGGCCGGATGTGACGGTCGACAAAAAGGCCGCGATTACTATACCCGGGTCGCCCAAAATCTGCCAAAAGACACGGTAATTCTCACGGCCGGGTGCGCCAAATACCGTTACAACAAACTGGACCTGGGAAACATCCGGGGCATCCCCCGGATACTGGACGCCGGCCAGTGCAACGACAGTTATTCTTTGGCCCTGATCGCGTTGAAATTGAAAGAGGCCCTGAATATCGGCGATGTCAATCAGTTGCCGATATCCTTTGATATCGCCTGGTACGAGCAGAAAGCCGTCACCGTACTGCTGGCCCTGCTTCACCTGGGTTTCAAGAATATCCGCCTGGGGCCCACCCTTCCCGCTTTCCTTTCCCCCCGGGTAACCGGAATTCTGGTGGACCGGTTCGGGATCAAGCCCATCACCGATGCCGCAGCAGACACCCGGGCCATGATGCAGGGCCGGTGAACCGAACCCGACCCCAAGGCAAGAAAGGAAGATCCGCTATCGGGACCTGATCACGGCTGGTTTTTTGGCCCCTAAAACCTCCTGACGGAACCGCCGGATAATAGAGGCATCCATCCAGTAGATATCCTCGTTGCCGAGGCGGGCGCTGGCAAAAAAGAAAAAACGACCATCGGGACTGACGCTGGGGCAGTAGTCCATCACCGATGAATTGACCTCGGAGCCCATATTTTCCGGTACGGTCCAGCTTCCGTTGCCACGCCGAAAGCTGACATACAAATCCCCGTCTCCAAATCCGTCGCCCCGGCCGTGGGTATTGAAGATCAGGTAACTTTCATCGGGGGCGATGAAGGAATTGTATTCGGGGCCGGGCGTGTTGATATCAGGGCCCAGTTTTTCCGGAGGGCCAAAGCGTCCGTTTGCAAAGGTCGTCCGGGAGATATCCTGATCACGGTCGGTGAAATACATGACCCATTCGTCCGTAAAAGTGGGATAAAATCCCCCACCGAATGGATCGCCCAGCATCCGGGGCGTTCCCCATCCGGTCTCCCGGCGTTCCACCATGTATATCTCCCAGGCCAGCGGCCCTTCCTCACCCCCGGCCGGCCGACGCGAAATATAAAACAGGCGGTTGCCATCGGGAGTCAGGCAGGCTTCAAAATCCAGGTATTTCCCGGAAAAAGACACCACCTCCGGCGGGGTCCAGGTCCCTTCTTTTTTCACCGACCGGTGGATTTTCCCATCCCGGGTGAAATAGATCTCCTGGAAATCGCGGGAAAAGCAGATGTCCCGTTCATCCCCCTCCCGGGTACTGATCCAGCGGGGAGCAAACAGCTCCGGCTTCGCTCCCGGTGTTTTTTCCCCGGGGAACCGCTCCCGGTATCGCCGGTCGGCCGTCGAAATTTCCCGGGCCCCTTTTTCTATCAGCATGGCTGCCAGTTCCGTATGCCCGCCCGCTCGGGCCGTTTCCAGCAGACGGTTTCCGTAGGGGTCGGTGCCATTGACATCGGCCCCCTGGACAATCAACTCCCGGACCACCCGGGTCATCCCCCCCGCGGCCGCTCCGTAAAGCAGCTGCCAGCCCCCCGTGGAAAGATCCACCGGGGCTCCCCGGTCCAGCAGCAGTCCGGCCAGATCTGCAGCGCCGGCCTGCACGGCATGCAGCAGGGGGCTTTTCCCCTGGTGATCCCGTCGACCAACATTTACTCCCCGGTCGCAGAGCAAGGTGACGGTGTCGGTATGCCGGCCTTGGATTGCAAAAAAAAGGGCGGTCAACCCGGTCTCCGGCTGGGTGGAGTCGATATTCGCCCCGTGATCCAGCAGGAGCCGGACCACATCGGTCTGTCCGGCGGCCGCCGCGTACATCAGGGGAGTAGTGCCGTTAACATTGGGGGCATCTACCACCGCTCCGCGGTCCAGCAGGAATTCCACCACCTTCTCGTGGCCCTTGTGGGCGGCGAAATGCAGCGGAGTTTTTCGATTGGAATCCACCGACCATACCCGACCGGACTTTTCCCCGACCAACTTTTGCACCAGCTCCAGGTCTCCCTGATCCGCCGCCTGAAAAACGTCCTGCCCCATCGCCACCTGCACCAGGAATACCAGAAGCAGCAGGATCAGTATCTGGATGGTTCTGATTTTCATATCATCCACCTCCTTAACGCGGGGATCGGGCGATCCCCATGCCCGGTATTTCGGCTCTTTACGAGGTTATTATGGAGGGATTCTGGCGCAATACAATGAGATTTCGTCTCAAATTGGAAATTTTTTCGCCGCCGGAATGGGGATTCCCGCAATACACCCGATCCTGGCTATTTCACGTCCAGGTTCTTAAACAGGGTCATCAACTTCACCCGGGTACTGACCCCCAGTTTCTGAAAAATATTGTAAACATGATTCTTGACCGTTCTCAGGGAAATGTACAACTCATCCTCGATCTCCCTGTTGGTCTTCCCCTTGAGAATGAGCAGCAAAACCTCCCGCTCCCGATCGGATATATCGTGTTTGCTCAGAAATTTGTCCATGGCCGCCTCCGTTTTGAGCTTCCGGGTCAATCGAACCATTCGGCTGCGGTGCCAGCAGAGCAAGGCCAGGGCAATGACCAGGATCATTCCCAGCTTGAACCAGGAGGTTCTCCAGAAGGGCGGTATCACCACCACCCGTAGGGTATCACTCTCCATTTGCCCGGAGGGCCGATCCGGTGTGTTTCGGATCCGGATTTGATGAGCTCCCGGTTTCAGGCTGGTAAGGGTGATACTGCGGGACCGGCCGGCCGGAATCCATTCATCGCTCAGGTCATCAATCCGGTAGGCATAGCGGCTGCGGATGCTCCGGGAATAATCGAGGGTGGTATACTCCAGGTGAAGAGGGAAATCCCGGTAGGAGATCCGAATCTCCCGGCTGGGTGGAGAAAGGCGCTGTCTTAATCCCCGGCGGCCATGCAGGATAATCCCGGTTATTTTCACGGGAGGAAACCGTTCATTGGAGGGCAAATCTCCGGGAATAAAGGAGACCAGCCCATTCGATCCGCCGAACCACAACCGCCCCCCCCGGTCACACAGTCCGATCCCCTCCTCGAAATGGGTCATTTTCAAGCTTTGGGCGGCGGCCATATGTTCCAACCGCTTGGACCCGGAATCCAGCCGCCACAGATCCCGGAAAGACGATACCCAGATCCTTCCTTGAGAATCTTCCACAATGGCCATAAATGCCTCATCGGCAGGTCTCACCCGTTCAAAGACGGGGTTTGGCCGATCCCGGTCGGATACCTGGCAGAGCCCCCTCTCAGTGGCCACCCACAGTCGTTTCCGGCTGTCTTCGTAGATGTGATAAATCCTGTTACCGGGAATCCCCTTCTGATCCTCCCGATCCCGGCTGAACCGGGCGAACTCCCCCCGGCGGCACCGGTACAATCCCCCGCCCCGGGTACCAAACCAGAGGGTACGGTCACTGTCTTCCAGGATGATGTTAAACGTGTTTTTGTACCATTCGCCGGGATCGGCCGGTTCTTCGAAGAACCGCAGGTAGTGATTTTCTTTACCGGTTGAGCGATTCAGACCGACCCAGCATCCCACCCAAAGGTATCCGGATGAATCCCGGCAAACGGAATAAATCCGGTTGTGGCTGAGACTGGAAAGCCGTTCGGGTTCGTGGGTGTACCGGGTAAAGTCTCCGCTGGAAAGGTCCAGGTGATCCAATCCGGTCAGGGTTCCGATCCACAGGGATCCGTCGGTGTCTTCGGTTACCGTATAAGTGGTGTCATTGGAAAGACTGGCAGAATTCCCCGGTTGATGGTAAAAACGGTTGATGCGGCCGCTGTCCGCGTCCAGGCAGTTAAGCCCGTGAGCGGTGGCGATCCAGATATTTCCTCTCCGGTCGAGGCAGACGCCGTGGACCTGATCGGCGGAGAGAGAATTCTCGTAATGCGGAACATGACGTAAATTCTGGTATTTCTGGTTGTAGGGCAGGTACTGGTTCAATCCCCGGGTGGTCCCCACCCAGACCGTTCCTTTGCGATCTGTATATACATGGTTGACCTCGTCACCACTCAGGCTGTCAGGGTCATCGGGGTCCCAGCTCAATCGAAGGGCATCGCCGGTCACCGGATCGATGATATTCACCCCCTTGCCCATGGTACCGATCCATAACCGCCCTTCATCATCATGGGTGATGGTAAAGGCATGATCATGACTGATACTGGAAGAATCCAGGGGATCATGCTGGAAATGCTGGAACCGGTTCTCTTTCTCACGGTACCGGTTCACTCCCCGGGCGGTACAGACCCACAGGTCCCCGTCAGGCCCCATGCAGACCGAGAGGGTGTGGTCACTGCTCAAAGATGCGGGATCCCGGGGATCATGGCGAAAACTGGAGAATTTTAGCTCCGGAATATTCAACTGGTTTAAGCCGCCGTCAGCGGTTGCAATCCAGAGGATATCCGGCTCCGAGGGCGACTGATACAACCAGGTGATGTGGTCACTCGACAGGCTGTCGGGATCCTCAGGGTTGTGGCGGTAGTGAACAAACCGTTGATTTTCACGGTCCAGGCGATCCAGGCCTCCCATGGTGCCCAGCCACAGGTTTCCCTTCGCATCTTCCAGCAGCGAATATATATTATTTTGGGTCAGGCTGTCGGGATCATGCGGATCATGTTGGTATCGCCGGAAGGTTTCCGTCTCCCGGTCAAAACGGTTCAAACCTCCCTGCTGGGTTCCCACCCAAAGGTACCCTTCCCTGCCCTCCAGAATCGTGAACACGTTGTCGTCACTGATACTGTCAGGATCATCGGGATCATGAGAGTAAGTCTGAAACCGGTATCCGTCGTACCGGGTCAACCCGCTGGAATTGCCAAGCCAGAGAAACCCTTCCCGGTCCTGGTAAATATTATAAATGCTGCTGCCAAGACTCCCTGATTCATCGGTCACCTTGTGAAACTTTATGCCGGATTCCCGGCCCGGGGAAATTCCAGTCAGCATCAGCCAGGTCAGCCCCAGGAGGATCGCCTCTTTCATCATTTCGTCCTTAGAAAAAACGGACCGGATCGGCCGGGCAAAACATCAGCGATACGGCTGTCAACCGGTCCGTGAACCCTTATCCAGGCCGCCAAGGCCCGATCCGGCTTCATGATAAACAAAAAAACCAATTATTTCAATAGGGTCCAATTTTTTGAATCCTGGGGGCCTGGCAAATGCCCGGAATGAACCCAGTGAGAAAACCCGGGTCAGGAGGGGTCAACATCACAGGTGCAGTGGGCGCAGCGATGGGATCCCGCCGGGTCGGGATTGCGGCATTCGTTCTTCCGCCGCCGCTGGCGGTAGCGGCTGAAGGTCAGGGCGAAACAGTAAAGCCCGAAAATCCCGAGGGTGAATCCCAGAACCGCCAGCAGGTTAATCATGATTTCCGATTATAGCATCAAACCAGGGGGTTGTCGAGTCCGCAAATCCTTCAGGGGTGCGCAGGATCATCAGGACCGCCAGCTGGTTCTTTTTGGCCAGGGCCATTCCCTCCTCCGGCCCCAGGACATTAATGGCGGTAGCAAAGGCATCCGCATTCATACAGGAATCGTGGATCACCGAGACCGAGGCCAGGGAATGACCGATGGGCCGGCCGGTACGGGGATCGAGGGTGTGGGAATACCGAACCCCCTCCCTTTCAAAATAATTGCGATAATCTCCGGAGGTGGCGATGGCCGTATCCTGCAGTATCACGGTCCGGTAAATATCCGTGATATCCGCGGGAGCCAGAATCCCGATCCTCCAGTACCGGCCCGACCGGTTTCTGCCCCGGGCCCGGATCTCCCCTCCGATTTCCACCAGGAAATCGGTAAAACCGGCGCCGACCAGGTATTCCGCGATCCGATCGACCCCATACCCCTTGGCAATGGCCGACAGGTTGCAGGTCACACCGCCATCTTTTTTCCGCAGAGCCGGCGGATCCAGCCGAACTTCCAGCTGTCCGCATCCGGTCAGTCGCAGGGCCTGCCGGACCTGGGCCGCCGTCACTTCTTCAGGCCGGGTTCGGTTTTTGCCAAATCCCCAGAGTTCGATGAGAGGGGCGATGGTGACATCAAAAGCACCGCCGGAATGGCGGCACATCCAGAGGGAATGACCCACTACCCGGGCGGTACCCCGGGAAACCGCAAACCATCCCGGTTCCCGGCTGGCGTTGAAAACGGAGATCTCCGAATCCGGCCGGAAAACAGACAGCTGCCGGTTCAATTCGACCAGCAGATCGGCGATATCCTTTCGCAGGTTCTTCTGCCCGCCGCGAGTGACGGTACGGGTGGAATCCGTCACTTTGACCGAATAGGTGGTCCCCATGGTAAACCCCTGGATTGAAATCTCAGGGGCAAAGGAATCAGGTTTGCTGCAATGGGAAAATACCAGCAGCAGAAAGAGGCAGAGGACCGGCCGAAGGGTTCTGGGGTCAGATGCCGAAATCATCGTAGAAGATATTTTCTTCTTCCACGCCCAGGTCAAAGAGCAGCTTGTTGACCGCCTGCAGCATCAGGGGAGGACCACAGATGTAGTATTCGCACTCCTCCGGTTCCGGGTGATCCTTCAGGTAATTGTCGTAGAGAACCTGGTGGATGAATCCCAGGGGCCCGTCCCACTTTTCCGGCTCCAGGGGCTCGGAAAGGGCCAGGGTATAATCGAAATTGTCGTTTTCTTTTTTCAGCCGGTCGAATTCGTCTTCATAAAATATTTCCCGCCGGCTCCGGGCGCCGTACCAGAAGGTCATCTTGCGGTTGGTCTTGACCCTTTTGAGCTGATCAAAGATCATGGAGCGCATGGGGGCCATCCCGGCACCGCCCCCGATGAATACCATCTCTTTGTCGGTCTCCTGGATAAAAAACTCGCCATAGGGACCGGATATGGTCACCCGGTCTCCGGGCTTCAGATTGAATATGTAGGAAGACATCTGTCCCGGCGGGATTTTGTCGTTTCCGGCGGGGGGAAAACAGATCCGGACATTCAGCATGATCTTCCCTTCCTCCAGCGGGTAGTTGGCCATGGAGTAGGCACGGATCACCTTTTCATGGACCTTGGATTCGAAACGGAACAGATTCGACTTTTCCCAGTCCTCCCGATACTCCTCTTCTATATCAAAATTCCTGAAATCGATCTCATGGGGATCCGCTTCAATCTGGATGTATCCGCCGGCGCGAAAATCAACCTTCTCCCCGGCCGGAAGCTTCAGAACCAGTTCCTTGATGAAGGTGGCCACGTTGCGGTTGGATACCACTTCGCAGTCCCACTTGCGGACATTGAAAATCTCCTCGGGCACTTCCAGTTTGATATTGTCTTTTACCGGCACCTGACAGGACAGCCGGACATTGTCCCGGCGCTGGCGGAGATTCAGCTGGGTGTATTCGATGGGGAGCAGGGCTCCGCCTCCCTCCAGGATTCTGAGGGTACACTGGCCACAGGTTCCCTGGCCTCCACAGGCCGATGGGACATAAATTTCCCTTTCTCCCAGCACGTTCAGCAGTTTATCTCCCCGGGAAGTGGAAAAGGACCGTTCCGGCGCATTGACAATCTCCACCCGGACTTCCCCGGCGGGCATCAGCCGTGATTTGGCGATCAGGATGATGATCACGAGCAGCATGATGATAAAGGTAAAACAGATAACGCCACTGATTATTACGGTAAGATTCTCCATATTTCTATCCTTTATAGCTTAATTCCGGAAAAGAGCATGAATGCCATGGCCATCAGGCCGGTGGTAATGAAGGTGATTCCCAATCCCCGCAATCCCTTGGGTACATTGCTGAACTTGATCCTTTCCCGGATTCCGGCCAGGATGATGATGGCCAGGGCCCATCCGATCCCGGCGCCGGTACCGAAGAAAAAACTCTCGGCAAAATTATAATTCCGTTCCACCATGAACAGAGAGGTCCCCAGGATGGCGCAATTCACCGTGATCAGGGGTAGAAAAATTCCCAGGGCGTTGTAAAGTTTGGGAAAAAATTTGTCCAGGGCCATCTCCAGAATCTGCACGCTGGCGGCGATGGTGCCGATGTAGGTAACAAACCCGAGAAAACTCAGATCCAGATTGGGCATCCCCAGCCACGCCAGCGCCCCTTTCTTGAGGACGAAATGATAGATCAGGTTGTTAAGGGGAACGGTAATCATCTCCACGGCGATTACGGCGATCCCCAACCCGGCGGCCGTATTGACCTTCTTGGAGACGGCCAGGAAGGTACACATGCCCAGAAAGAGGGCCAGGGCGATGTTCTCGATAAAAATTGAATTGATCAGTATCTCGATGTATTCCATGGTTTACGCCTCTTCGATCTGCTCTGTTTTGTAAGAGCGTATGATCCAGATGATTAACCCGATTAAAAAGAAAGCGCTGGCCGGAACCAGCAGCAGTCCGTTGGGAACAAAAGGACCGCCCTCAGAGACCGTCTTGATAATGGTGATATCCAGAAGCTTACCGCTGCCGAACAACTCGCGCACGAAGGCCACCGCCAGCAGGATGAAGGTATACCCCAGCCCGTTCCCAATCCCATCCAGGAAACTGGCAAAGGGCGGTTCCTTGAGGGCAAAGGCTTCGGCCCGTCCCATGATAATACAGTTGGTGATGATCAGGCCGACGTACACGGAAAGCTGTTTGCTGATATCAAAGAAGAAGGCCTGAATCAGCTGGTCGGCGATAATCACCAGGGCGGCGATAATGGTCATCTCCACGATAATCCGGATGCTGGAGGGAATGTGTTTGCGGATGGCGCTGACCGCCAGGTTGGAGAAGGCCAGAACGAATATGACGGCCAGGGACATCAACAGGGCGGTTTCCAGCTTGGAGGTAACCGCCAGTGCCGAACAGATTCCCAGCACCCCATAGGTAATGGGATTGTTGTTGATGATGGGATCAAAGAGAAGTTTTCCTGCTCTATTCATCTGTCTGCTCCTCGGAGAGGTTCTTCAAGAAGGTCTGGTAACCATGCTTGCCCAGCCAGAACCGGACGGTATTGGTCACCCCGTTTCCGGTAAGAGTGGCCCCGGAAAGTCCATCTACTTTGTACTGGGTATTTTCCATGGTGGGGGTAATCTTGCCTTTCAAAACCTGCAGGACCGGCTCCCACTGGTCATTGTACACCTGTTTGCCTTTCCAGCCCGCCTGCCACCGGGGATTCTGGATCTCGCCTCCCAGTCCGGGGGTCTCTCCGTGTTCATAGAAGGTAATTCCCTTCACCGTCCGTCCGTCGAGATCCAGGGCCAGAAAGCCGTACATGGTGGACCACACTCCTTTTCCCACGATGGGCAGGATGATCCGTTCCTGCTGGCCACCGGACAGGATATAGTAAATCTGTATGTGGGTGGGGATCTTGGCGATGCCGGCGATATCCTCCGCATCCGGAATCCGGTTCACGTAATCCGGACGGTTCAGCAGGTCACTGTACCGGTAATTTTCGTTCTTCAGGAAGGAGGGGGCCGTCTGCTGATCGATCTGCTCCCCGGTCTGCAGATTCAAAATCACCGGTTCTACCGAACGGGAATAAGTATCATCGATCTCCTCGTTGCCCGCTTCTTCGACCTGATCCATTAACCCGCTGACCACGATGATGTTTCTCTTTTTTTCAAACAGCCGGTTTTTTTCCTGGAGAGGCTGTAATACCACCGCGGCGGTGGAAACCAGCACCGAGCAGACAAAGGCCACGCCGAATCCGACCACCAATGCCTTCTTAGATCCTTTCTCAGCCATTTTGTTTCATTCTCCTTTTGATATTTCGGCTTACGAATATGTAATCGAACAGCGGAGCACAGATATTGGCGAACAGAATGGCCATCATCATTCCCTCGGGAAAAGCCGGATTCAATACCCGTACCATGATCACCAGCAGGCCGATTAAAAATCCGTAAATATACTTGGCCTTGTTGAGGGCGGGGGCGGATACTGGATCGGTGGCCATGAAAGCGGTGCCAAAGGCAAACCCGCCCACCACCAGGTGCCAGTGGAAGGGAACTTCCATGGCCGGGTTGCCGCCGATGATATTCAGCAGGGTGACCAGCAGGTAAGCCCCTCCCAGAACGCTGACGATGATCCGCCAGGAAGCCACCCCGGTAACCACCAGGATGACCGCTCCGATCAGACAGCCCAGGGCGGATGTTTCCCCCAGGGAACCCGGGATAAATCCCAGGAAAGCCTGTTTCCAGGTGGTGGCCTGGGTGGCCAGCTGGATCCCGTCCAGTTTCATCGAGGCCTGGGCAAGGCCATCCACCCCCCAGCTGGTAAGCGTGGTAAGAGGAGTGGCGGTGGAGACCCCGTCGATACCGGTCCAGATCGCGTTGCCTGAAATCTGGGCCGGATAGGCAAAAAACAGGAATATCCGGCCGGTAAGGGCGGGATTGACCACGTTCATGCCCACACCCCCGAATACTTCTTTGCCCAGTACCACGCCGAAGCTGATTCCCAGGGCCGCCTGCCAGAGGGGGATATTGGGCGGCAGGATCAAAGGGAAAAGCATGCTGGTGACAAAAAAACCTTCATGGATGGGATGTTTGCGGATAACGGCAAAGAGCACCTCCCAGAATCCGCCGACCACCAGGGTCACCAGGTAGAGCGGGAGGAAATACAGCAGGCCCAGGATGAAATTGGGCAGGAGCCCCTCCGGATTGAATGAAAAACCCAGCGCCTGAAAGAGTCCCAGCCGCCAGTTGCCGCTGACCACCGAAGAAATATCCCCGACTTTCCCGATGATCAGATTGGTCTGCAGGCCCACGTTGTAAAAGGAAATGACCAGCAGGGGAAGAAGGGCCAGCAGGACTGCGGTCATGATCCGTTTCAGGTCCGTTCCGTCCTTGATTTGGACCCGGCCCTCGGTCTCCCGGGGACTGGTATACAGAAAGGTTTCCACCGCTTCAAACAGCGGGTGGAATCTGTGGTACTTCCCATCCTTGGCAAAATGTTTCTTCTGCTTTTCGACAAATTTGATTATGAATTTCATCAGCCTTCCTTTTCCAAACGGACAAGATTTTCACGCAGCACCCGGCCGTAATCGATTTTGGCCGGAGAAATGAAGGTGCAGAGTGACAGGTCTTCTTCGGCCAGTTCCAGGATACCCAGTTTCTCCGCTTCTTCAATATCACCGATCATCAGGGAGCGAAGCAGAAAAGTGGGGAGAATATCCATGGGCATGATTCCCTCATAATCGCCGGTGGGATAAATATTCCGCACTCCGCCGTGCTGATCGGTGTCGAATTCATACTCCTTCTTCAACAGATACTTGGATAAAAAAAGGTTCTTCGTGGAATAGGTCTTGAAACCCACTCCCAGCCATCCCAGAAAGCGTTTCTTCAGATCCCGTTTCAAAACCACGATCTGCTGGTGGTACCGGCCCAGGTAGCGGTTATGACCCTCCACCTGGCGGCCGTTGAGCACGGAACCGGACACGATGCGCAGTGCCTCGTCTTTGATCAACTCTCCGGTGCAGATCTGGGTAACGTCCGCCCCGATAGTGGTTCTCAACAGTTTGGGACTGGCCGCTCCGCTTCCTCCCAGGGCGACGATCCGCTCCACGGGTATTTTCCCTGTGACCAGGAACTTGCCGATGGCGATCACATCCTGGAGGCCGATATGCCACACCGTCTTCCTGCGGCTCACCGGATCCAGAAAATGGATATGGGTGCCGGGATTGCCGGCTGGATGGGGGCCGGTAAATTCCACCACCTTTATTTTGGGAGAATTAAAATCCCACAATCCGGCATCCCGGGACTTGCAGATGTAGGTGGTTCCATCGGTCAGTTTGGAAAGGGCCAGCACCCCGGTCTGGAAGCTGTCATCGTTGCCCTCCAGAAGAGCCCGGGCCGAAGGGGCCAGGGGGTTGGTGTCGATCACCGTTACAAAAATCGAGTGGGGAATTTCGACGGGATCCGCCACCCGGTCGTAGGGCCGCTGTCGAAGGCCGGTCCAGAGTCCGGAAGACCACAACTCTTCCCGGACCTGATCCCGGGATAACTCCCGGATCTCCTCCTTGGTAAAGGAGGAAAACTGCCGTTCATCGGTGCCCGATACTTCCACCACCACGGACTCCAGGATTCGCCGGTACCCCCGATTGATTTCCACCACCTTGCCGGCGGCCGGTGAAGTAAATCCGATCTTTTCATGCCGTTTGCTGACGAAAAGAACATCACCCTTCTTCACCCGATCCCCGACCTTGACTTTCAGACGGGGTTTCAAATCCGCATAATCATTCCCGTTGACCGCTACCCTGCGGGTAAACACTTCCCTGCGGACCTGCTGTTCCGGTTTGCCCTTCAGGGGAAGATCCAGACCTTTTCTGATTTTGATTTTTTTACTTTTTTCCATAGTTGTCATCCACACCGGTTAATGAAAAACACACGACTCTTCCTCAGGTATTTCTGAAGAATGAAGTAATGAATGGTATCAGAAAAAATCTAAGAAATCAATAATTTTGTGAAATTAATTCCAGTTCCGGGCGGTCTTTTCCATGGTTTCCCGGCAGTATTTCCGGAACAGGATCTGCCATTCCTGGGATCCCTCGGGGATATTCTTTTTGATCGATCGGATTTTTTCCCGGGCATTTTCCTCCATCTCCTCGAAATACTCCAGTTCCCCCTTGATGGTATTGAAAACCTTCAGTCGTAACTGACTCAATTCTCCCGCGTAGTCCAGCTCGTCGTCATTCTCAATGGTATCGACGATCAGCTTGGTGATGAAATTGATCTTTCCCCGGGATAATTTCAAACTCATAGGATAATATTCTCCTGCTTGGCCAGTTTCTTTTTGACCATCTTGAACATCTCAAAATAATCGATGTTGGAATTACGGATTTCTTCCAGCTGTCCGTTGAGAATCTCCTTCACCCGTTCTTCCAGCTCATCCTCCTTGGCCAGTTCCTTGGTGATCACATCTTCCAGTTCCTGTTTGAACTTTTCTTTATCCTCAACAATTACCAGGCCCTCGGTGATCAGAACCTTGGCCACTCTGAAAGCCAGATAATCGATTTGCTGTTTGTTTAATCTCATCGTTCCAAACTTGTGCCATATTTGGCATGTATCAATACCTCGTTTATCTTATAGCAAAATCCGGCCAATAAATCAAGCGATTGGGGATATTTCCTGCCGCTTCCGGATTTCCCGCCGCCGATCGGGCAAAGGTTGCAAGGTTCCGGAGACCGGATTGTTGTACCGTCAGAAAACCCAGCCAGCGTTTGAAATAGATTTCACGGGATTGAATCCCGGTCTTTCCTCCACCCGGCCCTTCGGGGCCGGCGTGGGCGGATTATTCGATTTTTCTCCGGGTCAGATCGCCCCGATCCTTCTTTCTCTGTCCCCTCTTCTTCTTTTCTTCCAGCCGTCTCTGACGGTCGCCCGCAGTGGGTTTGGTGGGCAACCGGGGTTTCGGCCGCCGGGCCGCCCGGGCCACCAGCTTGACCAGTCGCCGAAGGGCATCCTGACGGTTTCGTTCCTGGCTCCGAAACCCTCGGGCCTCGATAATCACTTCTCGGTCCCGCGTCACCCGGTTGCCTCCGATCTTGATCAGTTTCCGTTTGACATAGGCGGGCAGAGAGGCCTCCCTGAGATTGTACCGCAGCTGGACAGCGGTGGAAACCTTGTTTACGTTCTGGCCCCCCGGTCCCGAGCTGCGGGTGAAACGAAACCGTATGTCCCGTTCATCGATGGCGATTCCCGATACCACCTCAATCTTGCCGGCCATCCGACCTCCGGTCCCGTGCTTTGCTCCCCCTGCCTGCGAACCACTCCCGCGCGAAAGAGTCGCCCTTCACCCAGATCTCGCCCAGGGAAACCCGGCTGGATGGGTGCTCCCGTTCCAACAGATCCGCCGGCAGCCGTTCCGGGTGATCCCGCCGACCCAGGGCAAATCCGCAAATCACCCGAAACTGACTGCGGGGAATCTGGAAGGTCTGGTACACCTGCTCTTTATCAATCCCCGCCATCCCGTGGGTATACCAACCCAGTCGGCGGGCCTGCAGGGTGAGGGACATCCAGGCGGCGCCGCAGTCAAAGGCGGCCCAGGAATTGCGCCGGGAGGAGCCGGAGAAATGCCGCCTTGCCACCACAAACCCCAGCAGGGAGGCGGTTCGGGCCCAGCGTTGATTCCGATCGTCCAGCAATCGAAGAAAAAGATCAAAATCCGCCGGGCCGGAGGAGGTAATGAATATCCAGGGTTGTTCGTTGTTGCAGGAGGGCGCGAAACGGGCGGCATTGAAAATGATTGCAAGGGTTTTGGACGAAATTTTCTCCCCGGTGAAAGAGCGGGGAGACCACCGCCGGTAAAACAGCCCGTCCGCTCCTCCCGGATCCCCCCGCTGATCAAAATTCACCTCGGCGGGTGATTCTTTCGGGTGATGGCTCATGCTCCCTCCTGTGCGAATTTCTCCCTCCCTCCCCCTCACGGGTCAACCATTATCATGGTAGATGACCGGTCCGCCAAAGTCAAATCGAACGCCCGGGGAAAATCCTTCGGCCGGGAACTTCTCCGGTCCAGGGCCCGTTTACAGGATACCCCATCACCCAAGGAGGATCGAATGAGAGCAATAACCGCATGGATGGTGCTGCTGATCTGCCTGCCGGCCTGGTCGCTGGAGGGCCCGGTTCCCATTCCGGAATTGAGCCGGCCGGCCATCCTGCTGGTCAGCGAGGGGCGCATGTTCATCCTGGAACGGACCACTATCTACATATACTCGCTGCCGGATCTCAAACTGCAAAAAACATTCGGCCGGAAAGGGGAAGGTCCCAGCGAATTTATCACCCAGCCCTACGGTCCGCCGATGAGCATGTCTCTGAAGGATGGCCAGCTGGCCGTCAACAGCATGAACAAGCTTTCCTTTTTCACCCTCGAGGGAAAATTTATCCGGATGGTCCGGACCAACCCCAACATGGTATTTTATCCTTTCCAGGACCGGTATATTGCCGTCGGCCCCGTGACCGGGGAAAGAACCCTGCCCCTGGTCAGTTTCCAACTGATGGACTCGGGTTTCAAATTAGACAAAATTCTGCTGAAGACCGACGTGGACGTGAGCTTCCAGTATATCGACATACCCATGAACGCCTTCACTCACCGGCCATTCTACGGAGGTAGGATTTTCCTGCCGGATGAAAGCAATGAGTTTCTCATCAAGGTGTATGACGAAGAGGGCGAAGAGATCTACCGGATAGAAAAAGACGAACCCCGACTGCCCGTAACCACGGAATTCAGGGATACGGTCCACCGGTGGTTCAAGGCGGAACCCCGTTTCAGGGAATTGTACTCCGAGTTCCGGGACCGGATTCATTTTAAAAAATTCTTCCCCGCCATCCGGGACCTGCATATCACGGCGGATACCCTGTGCGCCGTCACCCACCGACACCGGGGCAGCCGATACGAATGCATCTTCATGGACCACCATGGAAACGAAAAGTCCCGGTATTACCTGCCCCTGAATCCGTATACCCCCCATACTTATTATCCCATCCTGTACACCATCCATTCCGGTGTCTTTTACTCCCTGATCGAAGATCCGGAGGCGGAGGTCTGGGAATTGCATCGCATGAAACTGAAACTCCGACCCTAAGAACCGTATTTCTCGATCAGGTGGCGGCAAAGTGAATCCACCCCCCGGGATACCTCCGGGCTCAATCCGCGTCCCGGACCAATATCCTTGACCTGCAGGACAAAGATCTCTACTGTCGGGCAGCACTCCCGGAGGAGATGGACAAAGAGAGAAAGGGGAAACCGGTGGCTGAACAGGGCCCGGGAATCAATCATTTCGGGGGTGACCCTTTTCCATACCCCCGGGGGTTGATCGATATCCCCGCTATCGATCACGATGACGGCCCCCGGCTCCAGCCGGCAGATATCATCAACCTGGTTTTCAGGGCCGGATTCACAGAAAAAAACGGTGAAACGGCCGGCCAGGGCACGGGCTGTCGCCGGGCCCGCTCCGTCATCCCGTCTATCGGGATTGCCGATACCGCAGATTACAGTGCCCGCTCCCGCCTTTCCCGGCATTTTCCGCCCCGAGGCAGATTCGTCGATCAGAGATTCCGGATCCGAACCATATGAACACTGCAGCTGATACAGGGATCGTAGGCCCGGACCACCATTTCCAGGGGCAACTCCAGGGGAAGCTGGCCGGCATCCAGCAGGTTCTGGGCCGTCACTTCCAGGTACCGTTCCATGTCGTAAAGATTCTGGTTGGTGGGGATCACGAAATCCGCGGTCTTTACCTTTCCCTGATCCAGCTCATAGTGGTGGATCAGCATCCCCCGGGGGGCCTCCACCACACCGGTTCCTTCTCCGGAATCCTTCCCGGGGGCGGTCTCCTTCTCATCGACCGCCAGGATCCGGTCCACCAGTGAGGGAATCGTCTCCAGGCAAAAGAGGATCTCAATGGCCTGGGCGATGTTGTTAAAATGCGGATTCTTTTTCCACCGGTCGTTGTAATACCGGCTGAAGTAATCCCCGGCGGTGCCGGTCAGCAGCTGACCGGAATTGATCATCCGGGCCAGTGCACCCACGGTGTAGGAATTTTCCCGGTAGCGGCAATGTTTGGCGTAGGAATGGGGGACCACCCGTTCCTGGATATGCGCCGGGTACTTGCCGGCGGCGAATTCCACCCCGTCAGACACCATGATCCGGTCGGAGGCGAATGAGTATTCCGAATCTGTCGGGGCCACGGACATGAACACCGTGTCCCGCTCGCAGTATTCGGGAATCTCAATGCCGGGCCAGGCATCCAGCCCTTCGCCGATTGCCGGAATCAATTCCCGGGCCGTGTTCTTCAGACGATTCAAATCCTCCCGGGCCGGAACCCGGCCGAATCCCCCAATACGCATATTTTCTCCGTGGACCCGTCGGCCGGCAACACATTCCATGATCGCATTCCCGAATTTTTTCAGTTCCAGCCCTCCCTTTACCAGTCCCCGGTATTTTCCCATCATGGTAACGGCATCCGGGAAGCCAAGGTAATCCGGCATGGCCAACAGGTAATAATGCAACGCGTTGCTTTCGATGATCTCGCCGTAATGACAGAGCTTCCGAAGCAGCCGGGTTTTCTCCTCCGGCCGGATTTTCATGGCGTCTTCATGGGCACGGATATCCGCCAGGCGATGGGAAGCGAAACAGATGGCGCAAATCCGGGAGGTGATGGAAACCGCTTCATCCGGGGTTTTTCCCCGGGTGATCTGTTCCATCAGCCTGGGGCCCTCGAATATCTGGACCCTGACTTCCCGCACCTTGCGGTTTTTAATGACCACCTCGATTCCGCCATGTCCCTCTACCCTGGCGAGGGGTTCAATACTGATTGTCTTATTCATGGTCCAGCCCCATTTTCATCTTCTCCAGCAACCGCTTCAATCTGGAGTGGTACTGTTCCCCGGAAAAAATGGACAGTCTTTTCAGGATCTCATCCACGGGAAATCCTTTGTCCAACAGCAGATAGGCTTCGCTGGTCAGGTTGGCCTGGTCAATCGGGCCCCAGCATCCGATACAGGGAACGTTCATAGAAGGGCAGATCGCGCCGCATCCGGCAACCGTCAGGGGTCCCAGGCACATCTCGCCTTTCAACAACAGACATTCCACTTCCCGCCAGCGGCACTCGGCGCAGACGGGATAATCCGGATCTTTGGGAATCACCCCGCGCGAAAGGAGTCCGGCCATTTTCAGGAAAGGTTCTTTCTCGATCGGGCAGCCCGGCAACACCGCGTCTACCTTGACGAACCGGGAAAGGGGCATGGGCGCACGCGGGGGGGTGAGGGAAACGGCATCCTTTTTCCCGTAAACCGCCTGGTACCGGTCTTCCCAGCTACCCTCCCCGATCCTCATGGCCTGCACACCGCCGGAGATCGCGCAATGGCCGATGGCCACCAGGATTCTGCTTTTTTTGCGGATTTTGATCAGTTCTTCCAGATCTTTCTCGGTAGAGACGGATCCTTCCACGAAAGCGACGTCCAGCGGAGCCGATTCATCTTTATGGCTGGAGGCCATGACGAAAGATTTGATCTCAAAAATATCAAAAAGATCCGCCAGTTCATCTTCACAGTTCAGGATATTCAACTGGTCACCGGCACAGCCGGTCAGTCCGTATACTCCAATCTTCGGTTTGTTCATCAACGTTCCCCAAATTTCAAATCAAATCCTGTATGTTCTGGACATCCCAGAGATTGAATACCGGCCCGTCCACACAGGTGTATTTATGTCCCACCACACATTGGCCGCATTTGCCGATCCCGCATTTCATGCGTCTTTCCAGGGTCATTAAGATATGGTTGTCCGGTACTCCGATCTTCAGAAATTTGATAATAACATGCTGATACATCACCGGAGGACCGCATACCACCGCGGAGCACTTTTCCCCCCGGATGTCCACCTGGTTGAAAAGGTCGGTCACCTTGCCGGTACCCAGGGGCCACTGACCGGAGGGATCCGAATCCACCGTAAGGTAGCAATTGAAATCCTCCCTCTTCTGCAGCCGGAAGAATTCCTCCCGGAACAGCATTTCGGCGGGAGTCCGGGCCCCGTGCAGGTAGTAAATTTTCTGGAACTTGTCCCGGTTGTCCAGGGCGTACAGCAGAATCGAACGCAAAGGCGCCACGCCCAGTCCGCCGGCTACGAACAACAGGTCCCGGCCGACCATTTTCTCCACCGGGAATCCGTTGCCATAGGGACCCCGGATCCAGATCGGCTGGTTCTCTTTGAGCTCAAACAACCGGTCCGTCACCCGTCCCACGCGGCGGATGCAGAATTCCATCAATCCCGGGCGGGTGGGAGAGGAGGTGATGGAGAAAGGGGCTTCCCCGATGTCCGGCACCGACACCATCATGAACTGTCCCGGCTTGTAGCGGGACGTCCGGGCGTAGACACTGCGGTCATCCACATACCGGACCTGGAAAAATCGAACGTCCTCGGTCAAATCGTACTTGCGGACGATCCGGCATTCTTCCGGCAGGAAAGGATTTTCCGGATTGTCATTCATCTTTGGGTCCATCGGCCACCTCCATCCGCTGCCAGAAAGAATCGCTTTTTTCCCGGGTCAGGGCTTTGACCACCGAATACACATTGATATCCACCGGGCAGCTGACCAGGCACCGTCCGCATCCCACACAGGCGGGACGACCGTATTCACTCATGAAACCGACCAGCTTATGGGTGTACCAGAGTTTCAACCGCTCGGCCCGGGTTTCCCTGAAGTTGTGACCGCCGGCGACCATGGAATACTCGTTGAACAGGCAGGAATACCAGTGCCTGAACCGGGTGGTCCGCCGGTCGATCAGGTCGTGTTCATCCCGGGTGTCAAAACAGGTACAGGTGGGACAGACCATGGTGCAGGCCCCGCATCCCAGGCAGGCATTGCCGATCTTTTCCCATATATCGGATTTCAGACTGAAGGTGACGATCTCCGGCATCCCCTCCAGATCGATGTCCAGCTTAAACTGGTCGTCCCGCATTTTCCGCCAGTCGATGTACCGGTCGATATCCTCCTGGGTGGCATGCTCAAACAATCCCTGCAGCTGGTGAATCAATTCGTCACCGCGGCTGGAACCGATCCAGACCAGCAAAAAATCTTCCAGATCGGTGATGAAAAAATCAAATCCCTTGCTCACCGTATGGGTTCCGGTCTCGTGGCAGAAACAGTATTCATCGGGAATGCAGGAAAGCCCCACGATCAGGGTCGAATCGCGCCATCGGGCATAGTAGGGATCCCGGTAAATCCGCGTGTAGAATTTGTGATAGATATTCAGGGCATGGATACCGCATGGATGGATGCCGAAGACCACGTTTCGCCGGGTTTCCTTGATCTCCCGCCACTGGCGGTCCTTGTAACTGACCATGGGATGGGTGGGAGGGAAAATAAATTTCTTGGCCGGAATCCGGGTTCGGATGGCTTTTAAATCGAATTGTTCCGGGTCCGCGTCAAGATACCGGTATCCGCCCCCATCCCTTACCGGTCCCCAGACCCGGCCGAAGGCCTCCAGCCCTTTTAAAAAGGGAATTAATTTGCTTCGGTTTAATTTCAGTACCCTCATGGTGACTGTCCTTATAAACCTGAATTGGTTGCAACACCCTGGGAATATTGTATCACATATTTCTCTTTCGATTCACTGTTTTTTTAAAATTTCTCCGGCGGCCCAGATACCACCGCCGGGCCCTTCATAGCGATCAGATTGACAATCCGGGCGGATTCTTTTATTATTAGAAAAGGGAGGCATTCCGGACCGGGAAACCGGCCCGGAACCCGTTCCTATCCTCGGAGGCGATAAAATGAAAAAAAACGAGGGACCCGTTGACCGGGCCATCCGGATTATCCTGGGAATCGTTCTGCTGGCGCTGGGCATTTTTGTTCTCACTGCCATCTGGCAGATCCTGGCAATCGTCATCGGCGCCATTTTCCTGATCACCGGCCTGACCGGATTCTGCGCACTGTACACGGTCTTTGGCATCAACACCTGTAAAGTCAAACCCCGGTAACCGCATTTCTCAGGGCACCACCGCCGGGTCTGCAGAGAGGGAGATGTCTGACCACTATTCCATCGTGATCTCCGGGGAAGCCGGCCAGGGACTGCGAACGATTGAAAAACTGATCGACCAGGCCCTGAAAAGGGCGGGATACCATTTCTTTTCCACCAGTGAATTCATGTCCCGGATCCGTGGAGGCAACAATACCGTTGAAATCCGAATCGGCAACTCGCCCATGTTTGCCTTCGTGGACCGCATTGATTACCTGCTTGTTTTGGCCGACGGGGCCATCCGTCGGCTGGAAGGACGTCTATCCCCGGATACCCTGATCATCGGTGACCGGTCTTCGATCCAAAGAAAATACCAACGGCAATACGACCTCCATCCAGTTTCCCTCCGGGATCTCGCCGACCAGGCCGGCCACCGAATCACGATGAATACCGTCGCCCTGGGCATTCTGCTGGGCCTGCTGAACCTGGATCCCCGGCCGGAATTGCGGAAAATTAAGAGAATTTTCGCCTCCAAGGGCAAAAAACTGGTAGACATCAACAGCATGGCCCTCAAACTGGGACAGCGGGAAGGCCTGCGAATTCCCCGCCGGATTTCGCTGACGCCGCAGGAAAGCATCAAAAAAGGATGGCTAGCCGATGGCACCCGGGCGGTAACCGCCGGGGCTCTGACCGGTGGCTGTCATTTTGTCACCGCTTATCCCATGTCCCCCTCTACCGGCGTCATCACCCGGATGTCGGAACTGGCCGATGAGTTCGGGCTGGTGGTGGAACAGGCAGAGGATGAGATCGCGGCGATCAACCTCAGTATCGGTGCGTGGTACGCCGGAGCACGGGCCCTGGTCACCACATCCGGGGGCGGATTTTCCCTGATGCAGGAAGGAATCAGCCTGGCCGGCATCACCGAAACCCCCGCCGTCATTCACCTGGGCCAGCGGCCGGGACCGGCCACCGGCATGCCCACCCGAACCGAACAGGCGGACCTGAACCTGGCGGTCTATTCCGGACACGGCGAATTCCCCCGTCTGGTCTTGTCACCGGGAAACCTGCACGACGCTTTCCACCTGACCCGCCGGGCCTTTGAACTGGCGGACCGGTACCGGATGATTGTCATCATCCTTACCGACCAGTTTCTTCTGGACTCCATTTCCCTGCTCAATCCTTTCAATTTCTCCGGGTTCTCTTACCAGAACCACTTTCGTGAAGGACGCCCGCATCATCCCACCTACCGGTTTACCGACAGCGGCATCAGCCCCCGCATCGTCCCGGGACACGGGGAGGGCTTTCAGATGGTGGACAGCCACGAACACGACCCATGGGGCCGGCTGACCGAAGACCCTGACCTGAGAAGGAGAATGGTGGATAAACGCATGAGGAAACTGGATGCCATGGCCGGCGAGTTTCTCCAACCGGAGGTCATCGGTTCTCCAGACTGCGACACCCTGGTGATCGGATGGGGATCTACCTTCGGTCCGATCCTCGAAGCCCTGGAACGGCTGAACGCCCCCCGGACCGCCTGCGCCTATTTCCGACAGGTTTATCCCCTGCCGGAAAGTACGGCCGGAATCCTGAACCGGGCCAAACAGACTGTGGTGGTTGAGAACAACGCCGGCGGACAACTGAGCCGACTGATCCGGCAGGAGACCGGGATCGCCACAGACCGGAAAATTCTGCAGTACGATGGCCGCCCCTTCTCGGTAGAATCCCTGGTCAATCAAATCGGGAGGATCCTGTGAAAACCCGGTACGACCGCCCGGGTCGGTTCGATATCAACTGGTGCCCCGGCTGCGGGAATTTCAACATTCTTAAAGCCCTCCGGGAAACACTGCATACCCTGGAAATCCCGCAAAAGAACGTGGTGATCGTTTCCGGCATCGGCCAGGCGGCCAAAACCCCGCAGTATATGCAGGTGCATTATTTCAACGGTCTGCACGGCAGGGCCCTGCCGGTGGCGACGGGCGTGAAGGCCGCCAATCCCCATCTCACCGTCATCGCCCAGGGAGGAGACGGGGATATGTACGGTGAAGGCGGCAACCATTTCCTGCATGCCATCCGCCGCAACCCGGATATCACCAACATCGTCCATAACAATATGGTGTACGGCCTGACCAAGGGGCAGGCATCCCCCACCAGCCGGGAAGGCCTGGTCACCCCCCTGCAGGTGGATGGCGTGATATCCCGTCCCTTTGAACCGCTGGCCGTCGCCCTGACACAGGGGGCTTCCTTCGTGGCCCGCGGGTTTTCCCAGGATGTGCCGGAGTTGAAAAAGATCCTGGCGGCCGCGATCCGGCACCGGGGATACGCCCTGGTGGACATCCTGCAACCCTGCGTCACCTTCAACCGGGTCAATACCGCCCAGTGGTTCCGGGAACATTCTTACTACCTCGATGAAAACCACGATCCGACGGATCCGGATCAGGCCCTGCAAAAGATCAGGAACGGATCCAAAATGGCCCTGGGAATTCTGTTCCGGGATTCGGACCGGTTTCCCTTTGAAGACCGGCTGCCGGGCTACCGTAAAACAGGCAAGCCTCTGTTTCAAAGGAAACCGGCCTACGGCCGCATCAAAAAATACCTGGCCGGCGGCTGGTAAAGATTTTAAACGGCAAGGGAGAAGATATCATGCAAAAAATCATTGCCCAAGTCAAGGTGGTTCCCCTGGGAACCGGCAGCACTTCCCTCAGTTCTTATGTGGCGGGAGTACAGAAAGTGCTGGCCAACTATCCCCGCCTGAAAAGCCAGCTGACCCCCATGTCCACCGTTATTGAAGGAGATATCGATGAAATTTTCCGGGCGGTCCGGGAGATGCACGAAGCACCCTTCGGCAGCGGAGCCCGGCGGGTTTCCACCCAGCTCTCCATCGACGACCGGCGGGACCGGGCCGCCTCCATGGAGAAAAAGGTCCGGGCGGTACAGTCCAAAATGAAATAGGCCCTCAGAATCCCGGGAGCACCCGGCGGGGGGAAAGGCTCCCGGCTTCTGGTTGGTTTCTTTTTCAAAAACCCGGACCGGGATTGCGGCTCTCGATCAACCGCAGGGTGTACTCGAGGACCGGATCGCGCTGCCGCCGCCGGTCTTCGATCCCGGTACTGACTCGATGATCGGGTATCACTCCCCGTTTCTTCGAAAACCCGCTGACCGCGGCCGCATAGGATCTGCTAGACACCTTCAGGAGAATCCGGCTGTGCTTCAGGTGAAATCGCCGGACCGCCCCGTTGCAGGTATAGGTCCCGCCGGTTTCTTCTCCAATCAGAATGCCGAGACGGTGATATCGAACCAGTGCGCAGAAATGGCCGGAGGTAGAAAAACAGGCTCCGTCCGTCAGAATAAACACGGTTCCTTCAAAGGCATTTTCCGCCGGTAAAACCGGCTCATACAGCTTTTCGTAATGAGGATAAGATTCGGAAAAATACCTTGTGGGTTCGTCAATCAATTTGGCCAACAGGTAGGCGGCGCAGTAGGGATCGCCGCCACCGTTCCCCCGCAGGTCAATGATCAGATTCTGGATTTCTTCCCGCCGCATTTCACTCATCACCTTATCGACAAAAGAAAAGAAGACCGCATTCCGGTCCCCGTAATAATTCCAGCTGGGAACCGACACCAGGCAGGCCCCCTGAGCGGGGAACATCCGCCGGTCCAGCGTCCCGGAGGTTCGGTTGGAATACGAAACCTTCCGGCAGGGAACCGCCGGCACCCGGTATGATCCTGCCCGGCCCGACCTGGGATCCCGGATCCGGATGGTATACTCCCGGGGAGTCCCGTAATGGTTGGCATGGTAATATTGAAAGCAGCCGTTCAGAGCGGCCGTCCGGAAGGCATCATTGTGGCCGTCGGCCGAGATTTCTTTCCTGAGGATTCGTATAATCCGGCGGGCCCGGATCCCGTTGATGGCCAGCACTTGACCAAACAGGGGAATCACCCGCTCAGGTTGCAGGGTTCGTGTCACATAACAGCGGTGGCCCGCGAAGGCCATGACCAGGGGAAACTGGTGGTGCTGGGGGTACCGGGGAGGATAATCCAGATGGGTGTGGCCGCAGCCCAGCAGGGCTTTGAGCGGTACCAGAATCCGGTAGAATTCCCCCAGGGGTAAGGAGACAGACAGGCGCCGTTCCGCCCGGCGGAAGGCCCGGTTGAATTCGGATTTACCGGTGAATTCATGGGGATTCTCGGGGGTGGTGAGCAGGTGACTCTTGAACTGCTGGAAATCCTCCCGCAGTTCCGCCGGGGTCAACCTTTCTTTCAGTTTTACCAGGGATTTCTGCTGATATTCAACGGTTGTGGCCCCCCTGTATTCCCGTATTCCCCTTACTTCTCCGGTCTCGTTTCGGAGAAACAGGAAAACCCGTTGACTCTCTCCCCTGACGGCAAAGCGGTTCTCATCCCCCGGGGAGGGAATCAAACGGACCGGGTTCTGCCGGGGAAAGTCCAGTATGAGGAAGCCATCCTCCACACAGACCTGCATATCCCGGTAAAGGTGATCATGGTAATACTGGTAGACCCCGGCAAACCCGGCCAATTCCGGGTATTCCAGCCGGCCCAGGGCCCTTTTCCCGTGCAGGTTCCGGGGATTGAGGGCCAGGGACTTCCGGTATGCGGCGATCGCGTCCCGGGGGCGCCGGGCCGCTTCGCAGGCCTCCCCCAGGCTGTCAAAGGTATTCCAGGATTCGGGATACAGCCGGGTGTTCAGGACAAAAACTTCAATCGCTTCTTCCGTTTCCCCCTCCTGGAGTAGCTGGTAGCCCAGCAGGTTGACCGCCTGTTCATCAACGGTTTTCAGGTCGGGGTATTTTTTTTTTAAATCATCGATACTGTGCAGCTCCCATCGGGGAGTTCCCATCACCGCAAGGGATAACAGAATCATGATTACGGCGAATTTTCGCATCACAGCCTCCTGCCGCCTTTGATCCGGAAAAAAGTGAATCCGGATGTCCGGATGCATCCTGTTATTTACACCACTGGGAAATAAAGTGCAAGGAATCCGGAAAATGCCGGGCGATTCCCTGCGTGATTGACAGATATTTCGGAACCTTTGCTTCAGAACAGACGTATTCAGGATGAAAACTATCATGAGCACCGATGCCATGAGAAATGGAAGCCTGATTTTCTTTGTTCTATTCCTGATCGCCACACCCCTGGCGGCAGAGAACCTGGGCGTGCTGGACGGGGTGCTCCGTCCCTCGACCATCAGTATCGCCGGGGACCGGCTCTTCATCATGGACGTGGAACAGATGCATATATTCTCACTGGAGAACCGGGAACATCTGGCCACTTTCGGAAAGAAGGGCGAAGGTCCGGGGGAATATCAGGTGGCTTTCGGATTACCCAACCGGATGGAGGCCTATCCGGATTTTCTCCTGATGGAGTCAATCAATAAAATCCTGTTTTACGACCACCAGGGCCGTTTTGTAAAAGAACAGAAGAAACTCCCCCTGCTGGGAATGATCCGTCCCCTGAATGGAAAATTCGTGGCCCGGCGGATCTATCAACCCCAGGACGGGTCCAAAAGTTATACCACCGTGAGAATTTACGATGAAAACCTGGAAATGGAAAAGGAACTGGCCCGCCAGGATTTCATGCAGCAGGGGGCGGGGCTGAACCTGACCTTCGATTTGAGCAATGATTTTCTGATCTTCGGGGTGGCGGAGGGAAAGATCTTCATCGAAAAAAGCACCGAAGGACCGATCATAGAGGTATACGACGCAAACGGGGAAATACTTGACCGGATCAGATTCCCGGCCCGGAAAATCCCGGTAACCGCTGCTGAGAAGAAGAAAATGCTGCAGAATTTCCGCAATGATCCCCGGATCCGGCAGGTGACGAAAGCCAACAACACCACCTGGGAGGCGATCAGCCAGAATTTCCGGTTCAGATATCCTGACGAATATCCGCCGGTCAATCACATGTACCTCGACGGCGGCAGGATCTACATCCGCACGAATTACCGGGAGGAGGGGAGATTTGAATATCTGATCCTGGACCTGCAGGGCAGACTCCTGCGCCGGACCTTCGTGGATCCTACCATCCCGCCCCAGTTGATGTCCCAGCTGATGGGCATCCAGCGGGAAACCATTTACCGGGGGAAGATCTACTACCTCACCGAGAACAAGGACGGCGACTGGGAATTGAACGTCCTGCCGATCTGATCGTTCTTAAACACTGTGATCCCGGATTTCCAGGGTGTACAATTCCTCCCGGTCATCCCAGATCAGGGAATAGGTTTTACGGTCCGTGATCAGGCAGGGAGGATGGAGGGCCTGGTACCGCCGCAACAGCCCCCTGTCTGGGGAAACCACCGAGACCTGGTATCCTTCTTCGGATTTTACCGAAAAAACATGCAGGTTTCCCGCGGCGTCAAAGACCATCCCGCTGACGATCGGCTGGTATTCTTCCACCGTCCGGCCCAGGGACAGCAGCTTCCGGTAATATTCTTTGAAAAACTGCATCCGCCGGTTGTCCTTCACGTGAGTGTCAATCCATTCCCGCAGGTGATCCCGCGTGACGGCCACCGGTTGGAAACCGTTATTATGGGCATTTTTCCGCCCGGACTGCAGGTGGTGGAAATATACCTGGTCCCCGTGATTCTTCTGGTAGGCGATGATCCCGCTCCTCCTATCGTACCGGGAAAGCAGATTCACCCCGTAGGGTATGTTGGGCCATCCCCGGTCCTGGCCGTAGGAAAAACTGTGGTATTCGAATTCCCGGAATAATTCCCTGAGGATCTTCCCGTTTTTATCGGCCAGGACAAAAACCACATTGGATCCCATGAACACGATCTCACCCATTCTTTTCAACAGCTGGTCCCGGCTGATCCCGAGCAGGAACCGATCCTCCCCGAGGGCCGCCAGTTCGCCCACTCCGAAATTAACGGCAAGATCGATTTTAAATCGGCGGACGAAACGGCCGGAGGGATCAAAAACGGATATGCTGCGGTTTCCTCCCCAGTAATCCACCTGGTAAACGTTGCCCTCCGGTCCGATGTCAAATTCCCCGAACCAGCGTTTGAAAAATCCCGGGCCTTCTCCCCGGCCGCCGAAGGCGGACAGGAATTCTCCGGCGGCAGAAAAAACCTGAATCTGATAATGATGGCGATCCGCAATATAAATACGCCCGTCTTTTCCCACCTTCAGCGCATCCCAGGGATTGAGATCGGGAATGAAGCCTTCCCCTCCCAAAGTGATTTTCAACGGTCCCTCCGCCGCCCACCCGATTCCCGGACAAAATAAGAAGAACAACAGGACCCATACATACCCCTGCCTCATGTTAACCCTCCCTGCGTCTCATTTTTTGAAATCCTCTCGACTTCCAAGCCGACCTCCCATATTCCGTCGGCGCTTTCATCGGTCCCGAATCGAACGATGGCCCTGCAGCATACTGGTGACCCAGAGGACCAGGCAGGAAAGACCAAAGGCCGGGATCAACTCGTACAGCCCGGTGGCATCGGCCAGGTAAAGTTTCCAGAGGATCACCGACGCGGTACCGGTGATCATGCCCAGAAAAACCGCCAGCCGGGTGGTTTTTTTCCAATAGAGAGAAAATATAAGAGCCGACCCGAAGGAGGCCCCCAGCCCTCCCCAGGCAAAAAGCACAAACCAGAAGATCAGATCCTTGGCCATATACGCCAGTCCGATCGCGACGATCCCGGCCCCCAGCACCACCCGGCGACAGTGTTTCAATTGTTCCTTCTCGCAGGGTTCTTTCTGCTGTTTTCGGGACCGGGGCAAGAAAATCTTCTGGTAAAAATCCCGGACCAGGGTTGAGGATACCACCAGCAACTGAGAATCGGCGGTGGACAGGATGGCGGCAAAAATCCCCCCGATCAAAAGTCCATAGACCACGGGACCGAAGTACCGGGATGCCAGGGCCAGGTACACCATCTCCGAATTCTGATCCGGCAGTGCTTCCACTGTCCCGAATACCCCCCGGCCGATCAGGCCGATGAAGACCGCCCCCCAGCCCATCACCACGTTCCAGAACGTGCCGATCACCGAGGCAAACCGCAACATATCGGCGTCTTTGACCGACATGTACCGGACCACGATATGGGGCTGCCCCGGCGATCCCAGGCCGATTCCCAAAAACCCCGCGATCACGCCGAACGAAAGGGAAAAGGGATCCAGCAAGGCCGGATTGAGCGCCTGTAAAACCTGTAGAAAGGGCTGCCACCCTCCCAGCTGGATAAGACCGTAAATGGGAAAAACAACCAGTCCGGCCAGCAGGATAATGGCCCGGATCATATCATTGTAGGCCACCGCGATGTATCCGCCCAGCAACATGTAAACGAGGACCAGGAGGCCGGCAATGACCAGGGCGGAAAGCAGCGGAATGTTCAGGGCGGTACTGAGGGCCAGCCCCCCGGCATTCAACTGGGCCGCTACATAGGCCGTTAAAAAAATGGTAATGATCAGGGCCCCCGCCATGCGCAGCATACCGGACCGGTCGTTGTAGCGGGATTCCAGATAGTCCAGCAGGGTAATGGAATCGTGGACCTGGGTCTCTTCCCGCAGGCGACGTCCGAGATACACGAACTGGAGCATCTCGACCACGATATAGCCCACCACCGCCCAGACCGCGGATACCCCCCGGGTAAAGGCCATCCCGCACACCCCCAGCACCAGCCAGCTGGACCGGCCGCTGGAAACGGCGGAAAGGGCCACCACGAAACGGTTCATGGAGCGTCCACCGACGAAAAAATCCGACTGGTTGCGGGTCTTCCTCATGGTGATGAATCCCACCAGTACCGGGAGTGTCAGGGTAATCATGAACACCGTCAGGGCCAGCGGGTCCCTGAGCTGGTCATAAAGATTCATCGCCCTTTCCTCCGGGAAGGAGAACTGAGATAATAAACCGCCACCGATGAACCGATGACCAGCAGCGGCAGGATCAGCAGGATAAAATAGGTACCCAGCATGGTGCGTCCTCAAGCAAAGTCTTATCCCTGGATTATACCCCAACCGCCCAGGATTCTCAAAAATCCGGCCTGCGGCCGGGATCTGCCCGGGGAAAATACCCCGGGTGGGAAACAATTTGATTTCCCCTGCGTAAAACATTTAAAAGTTTATTCAATTTATCGAAAGGAGATTAATAAAATGAAAAAAACACTGGCATTCGCTTTGGTGCTGGTCCTGGTCACCCTGGCCGGATGGGCCGGGGACATCAGCCTGAAGGAAATTCTTCAGACCAACTACCAGTCCAGCGGCGGGCTGGACAACATTAAAAAACTGAAATCCGTCTACTTCAAGGGAAAAGTCACCATCCCCCTGCAGAACCTGGAAATCCCCATGGAAATGTGGTACCAGGAGCCCAACAAGGTGAGAACCGAGTCGAACTTTCAGGGCATGGCCATACTCCAGGTTTACGACGGCGAAACCGCCTGGGGCGTGATCCCCTTCGCCGGCATCACCGAACCCCAGAAACTGCCGGAAGATCAGGCCCGGGAGGTGATCGAGCAGGCCGAAGGTATGTATCCCCTGCTGGATTACGAAGAGAAAGGACATCAGGTGGAATATGAGGGCAGGGAAGACCTGGAAGGAACCGAGGTCTACAAGCTGAAATTCACCCGCAAGGATGGGCGGGTGGTGTACTTTTACCTGGATACCGAGAGCTGCATCGAATTGAAAACCCTCACCTACATCAAGCAGAACGAGAGTGAATACAAAACCGAGACCTATTACGGTGATTACAAGGAATTCGACGGTCTGATGTTCCCCACCTCTCTGCAGGTCCACATCAACGGTCAACACCAGACCACCATCAGTTTCGAAGAAGTGAAAACCAACGTTTCCATTGACCCCGCGCTCTTCATCCTGCCCGAAAAAACCCGGTAAAAGGGTGCCCCCCATGACCTTAAAATCGCTTACGAAACTGGTCCCCCTTCTGCTGGTTTTATCCCTGGCAAGTTCCCTCCCGGCCGCCGACATTGATTCCAATCACTTCGGCGGAATCAAGGCCCGTATGATCGGACCGGCGGTCATGAGCGGCCGGATTACCGCCATCGCCGGTGTCAACCGCGATCCCAATATCATTTACGTGGGGACCGCCGGGGGCGGGGTTTGGAAATCCATCAACCGGGGTACGACTTTCCAGCGGGTATTCGACCGCCATTCCCTTTCCATCGGATGCATCACCATCGATCAGGACAATCCCGACACCCTTTGGGTGGGTACCGGGGAAACCAACGTACGCAACAGTGTATCCATCGGCAGCGGTTTGTACAAGACCGTAAACGGCGGTCGAACCTGGGATTACGTCGCCTTCGAGGATTCCGAAAGGATCCGGAAAGTGGTCCTCCATCCCCAGAAACCCGACACCCTTTACGTTGCGGTCCTGGGCCACCTGTGGGATGCCCATCCGGAACGGGGATTATACCGTTCTACCGACGGCGGCTCCACCTGGGACCGGATCCTGTACGCCGATCCCGACACCGGATGCACGGACGTCGAGATCGATCCCCAGAATCCCCGCATCCTGTACGCCGCCATGTGGCAGTTCCGGCGCAAACCCTATTTTTTCAACTCCGGGGGACCCGGCTGCGGTCTATACAAATCCCTGGACGGCGGAGAAACCTGGAGAAAAATCCAGCAGGGACTTCCCGATCCCGTCGGCCGTATCGAGATCGCCCTCGCCCCCACCCGGACCAGCAGACTGTACGCGCTGGTGGAATCCAGACAGAACGCTCTCTATCTGTCCGATGACCTGGGAGAGCACTGGCGCAAAGTCAGCGAATCCATACTGGCCACCCTGCGACCGTTTTATTTCTGGCATCTGGAAGTGGATCCGGAGGATTTCAAACGGATTTACATCCCCAATTTCGCCCTGGGGGCCAGTGACAACGAGGGGGAAACCATATCCGCGCCCATCATGGGATCGGTCCACTCGGATATCCATGCCATCTGGATCAATCCCCGGGAACCCCGCCAGATTCTCCTCGGAACAGACGGCGGGGTTTACCTCAGTCACGACCGGGGCAATCATTTCTTCAAGATCGGCTGTCTTCCGGTCTCCCAGTTTTATCATGTTTATTACGACCTGGAGAATCCTTACCAGGTATACGGGGGGCTGCAGGATAACGGCGGATGGCGCGGTCCCTCCAAGTCCTACGAAGGATTCATCAAGAACAAGGACTGGACGCCCATCGGCAGCGGCGACGGTTTCCATGTCATCCCCCACCCCTCAGATCCCATGATCATCTACTACACCTGGCAGGGCGGCAGACTGCAGCGGCACAACCTGAGAACCCACGAAGCCAAGGACATTCAGCCCCTTCCCACGGACGAACGGGAACCCTCCTATCGGTACAACTGGAATGCCGCCGTGGCCGTCAGTCCCACCAACCCGGAAATACTGTACACCGGGGCCCAGTTCCTGTTTAAATCCACCGATCGCGGAGATTCATGGAAAAAAATCTCCCCCGACCTCACCACCGACGATCCCCAAAAACAACAACAGGCAAAATCCGGCGGTTTGACCATCGATGACACCACCGCTGAAAACCACTGCACAATTTTCACCATCGCCCAGTCCCCGCTGGATGAAAATCTCATCTGGGTGGGCACCGACGACGGCAACCTGCAAATGACCCGGGACGGAGGAAAGGTGTGGACCAACCTTGTTCGCAACATCCCAAAACTGCCGGCTTTCACCTGGTGCAGCCACGTGGAACCCAGCCGTTTTGAACCGGGTACGGTGTACGCCACCTTTGACGGCCACCGGTCGGGGGACCGTTCCCCCTACGTTTACCGATCCGACGATTACGGGCTCACCTGGCAAAAGCTGTCTTCCGGGACCATTAAGGGATACTGTCATGTGGTCAAGGAAGACCCGGTAAATCGTGATCTCCTTTTCCTGGGGACCGAATTCGGCCTTCATGTATCCCTGGACCGCGGTGAAAACTGGGTCTACCTTTCCGAGGCCACGCCACCCGTTTCCATCCGGGACATGAAAATTCACCCCCGGGAACATGACCTGATCATCGGCACCCACGGCCTGGGGATCATGATCATCGATGACCTCACCCCTCTGCGTTCGTTGACTCCCGGGATTTTCAGCAAGAAAGCGTCAGTGCTGCCCTCCAAACCGGTGATCATGGAGATCCCCTTCAACAGCATGGATTTCCCTTCGGACAATGATTACGCCGGAGAAAATCCGCCCCAGGGGGCGGTCATCTATTATTACCTGAAATCCCGCCACATCTTCGGCGATCTGGAAATCGAAATCTACGATCAGGATAACCGGAAAATCATCACTCTTCCCACTTCCAAGCGCCGGGGAATCAACCGGGTTTCCTGGAATATGCGGCTGAAGCCGCCCCGGTCCGCTCACATGGTGGGTTTGAGCTCATCCATGGTCTTTGCCGGTCCCATGGTCCGGGAAGGCGAATACCGGGTCAAGCTGATCAAAGGGAAAGACGCCTTTGAAGGCAAGATAGAATTGCGCCCCAATCCCCTTACCGGCCACCCCCGTAAGGATCGGGAACTCCGATACGATACGGTAATGAAACTCTACCACCTGCTGGAAGAGTTCAGCTACTCGGCCAACCATGCGGATATGATCATCAAGAAAATCAAAGGTATTCAGGATCCGGCCGTACAGGAAAAACTGGAGAACTACCGGGAAATCTTCGAAAAATACCACCAGGGCATCGTACAGCACGGCGGATTGATGACCGGTGAAAAACTCCGGGAAAAACTGGCTGACCTCTACAGTTCAATTATCTCTTACAGCGGCAAACCCACCCGGGCCCAGATTTACAACCATGCGGTGCTGCAAAAGGAAGTGCAGCGGGCGGAGGCCCGGTTCCAGGGGCTGGTCAACAAGTACCTGCCCCGGATCAACCGGCTGCTGGCAAAGGAGAATCTGGCCACGATATCTCTCCCCTCCAAGCAGGAATATCTTAACCAACGATAACAGTCCCCTCAAAAAAAAGACCGGCTCCATTCGCCGGTCTTTTTTTCCCGGGGGGTAGAATCGCTTTATTTTCCCTGGTAGATCTTGAAGGCTTCTTCCACCGATTTGTCGTAGACCGTGATCGCCGATATGGCGTTGCACATCCGAACCGCTTCCTCGAAGGGTTTCTGGTGGATATTTCTCCCGGTGGCGTTGCCCATCGCTCCGGAAATATGGATCTGATCGTGCAGATCCTGCAGGAAATCCCGGGGCGGCTTGCTGGATCCGCCGGCACATATTACTTTGGTTTTGCCGGCGGCCTTGATGGCCCGTTTAAAGATGTCACGGGACTTCTCGCCGCTTTTTTTGGGATAATTGACCTTGACGAAATCGGCCCCCAGACACCCGGCCACGCCGGTGGCACCCGCGATGATATCCGGATCCTTCTCATCCTTGACCGCCTGACCCCGGGGATAACACCACATCACCGCGATCAGCCCGCTCTGGTGGGCCTGGTGGATGGCCTGGGCCGCTTCCCGCAACATGATATGTTCAAATTCACTGCCGATGTAAACGGTGTATCCCACTCCCAGAATATTCAGGCCCGACTGGTTCTTGAAACGCACCACCTGTTCGACATCCATCATGGCGGTGGAAAGGGGATCCCGCTGACCGGTCTTGATCAGGTGGGTCTTGGAGTTCAGTTTGACCAGATAGGGGACCTCGGGATAATCCAGGCCATACTGGGAGATCAAACCGAACTGGGTGGCAAAAACACCGTATTCCGCGGTGTCGGCAATCTTGAACAGGTGCTCCGGGGTATTGTCATCCTCGGCAATATTCTCCCCGTAAAAATCCGCGTTCAAGTGTTCGATTTTCTGGTCTCCGGCAAAAAGCATCAGTCGACCGGACCCCAGGGTGATCTGCTCATAATTGCTCAAATACTCGTTGACACAGGCTCCGGGGACATCCGATGGCAAAAATACATTCTCACTCATACTTCCTCCTCTTATAGGCCGATAAATTCCATTTTATTATAGATGAAAAAGGCTATTTTTTCAATGATTCAGCATAGCGGATCCCCTGGCGGGTTTTTCTCTGTTCCATCTTTCTTCGGATCGACTGTATCACGGCGTTTTTATTCAGGGCCCACCGGGGGCGGTAGAAGATCTCCGGATCCCGTTCTCCGGTCAGGCGATGGATCACGATTCCGGGATCCAGGTTTTCCAGAACCTGGATGATCAGGTCCTCATATTCATCTTTTCCAAGAAGTGCGAAGGGCGCTTTCCGGTAGCGCTCAAACAGGTCCGTATTTTTCAGGATATGCATCAGGTGGAGCTTGACCCCGGCGGGACGCAGCCGGTTGATTTCCCCCACGGTTTCCATCAGGTCCTGCCGGCTTTCCCCCGGTATTCCCACGATCAGATGCACCACCACGTCGATTCCCAGGTCGGTCAACCGGCGGTGGGTATTCAGGAAGGTGGAGTAGGTATGATTGCGGTTCAGGAAGGCCAGGCTCCTTTCGTGCACGGACTGCAATCCCAGTTCCACCGACAGGTATATCCTCCGGCGCAGGCCTTCGAGGAGGGGGTAAACTTCCTCGGCGATGGCATCGGGACGGGTTCCGATGAACAGCGCCACGATCCGGGGATAATCAAAAATAATTTCATATTTCTCTTTCAGTTCCGCCACCGGGCCATAAGTGTTGGTGTGGGCCTGGTAATAGGCGGCAAATTTCCGGTCAGGATACCGGTCCATGAATCTTTGGATCTGTTCCCGAAGGGGAAGATGTCCGGTCCGGAGGGGTCCGGAGCCGTATTCATCACAGAAGATACAGCCCCGCAGGGACCGGGTGCCATCTTTATTGGGACAGCCAAAACCGGCATCCAGGGGAATCTTGTCAACCCGGTGGTGAAATTTCTTTCGAAAAAATTCATTGACGCTGAAATAGCCACTGTCCATTCGATTTGTATTATACCACGCCCCGGTACCATCCCGAAAATCAACCCCCCCCGGATCATTTTGAGAAATGGTCCCGGAATCGCCCTGAAATTTTTATAAATCGCTTGACATTGACCGGACTATATTCTATTATTCTTCTATTATTACCGTGATTATGTTAAATATCTAACGAATTCAAAAAAAATGACGATTTTGATATATCTTTTTCAAATCACCGCCAGTTCAAATCATTTTAATAAATAATGGAGGTACTATATGCTCAAGCCAGAGAACTTTGGTGTATATTTGTTCAACAGTAAAAATTCTTCCCCCGATGCAGTGGATTACCCAAAGCTGACCGATTACCTGAAAAACTACCCTGGCAGCAAATTTGTACAATACCTGGGAGACGATCCCGCCATCGATATTCAGGCCATCTCCGAAGAGATCAAAAGAGAAGGAGTCGATCGGATCATCATCGGCGGAGATACCCCCGGGGTTTACAAGGACAGTTTCACCAAGGCCATGAAAAAGGCCGGCAAAGGGGGGCGAAACGTTCACCTGGCCTGCTTCAATGATCACGGGGCCAGCGCTCCCAACTCCACCAAAATGGCCAAAGCGGTGCTCCTGAGCGCAATCTACAATATCCCCTTTGAAACGGCCCTCATGCCGGATGAAAACCGGGTCAACAAGGAAAGCCTGATCATCGGAGCCGGGATTGCCGGAATCCAGGCCGCCCTGGAAATCGCCAACGGCGGGTACAAGGTATACCTGGTGGAAAAGAGCGGTACCATCGGCGGGCATATGGCCATGTTCGACAAAACTTTCCCCACCCTGGACTGCGCCGCCTGTATCCTTACTCCCAAGATGGTGGAAGTGGGACAACATCCCAATATAGAAATCCTCCATTATTCAGAAGTGAAGAAAGTCGAGGGAGAATCCGGCGACTTCCAGGTGACAGTACATAAAAAGGCCCTCCGGGTAGACCCGGCCAAATGCATCACCTGCGGCGATTGCGCCGATATCTGTCCCAAACGGGTACCCAGCGAATTCGATGCCGGAACCGCTCTCAGAAAAGCGATTTACATCCCCTTTCCTCAGGCGGTCCCCAACAAATATCTGGTAGACGGTGACAACTGTCTCTACGTGCAGAACGGGAAATGCGGAGTGTGTGTCAAAAAGTGTCCCACCGAGGCCATCAACCTGGACGAGCAGGATCAGGAAATCACCCTCAATGTGGGGAATATCATCGTGGCCACCGGATACCAGCCCTTTGACGCCAGAAGAGCGGAGAAGTACGGCTACGGCCTTTACCCCAATGTTATTACCTCTCTGGAATTTGAAAGGCTGGTCAACGCCGCCGGTCCCACGGGAGGCAACCTCAAGCTGAAGACCCTAAACAAGAAAGGGGAATGGATCTTCAGCGGAGAAGGAGAAGATCCCAAAAGCGTGGCGATCGTGCACTGTATCGGAAGCCGCGACGAAAATTACAACAAGTACTGTTCCCGGGTCTGCTGCATGTATTCCCTCAAATTCGCCCATCTGGTCAAGGAAAAACTGCCGGATGCCGAGGTGTACGAGTACTACATCGACATGAGGGCTTTCGGAAAAGGATACGAAGAGTTTTATGAACGGATCAAAAACGAGGGCATCAACGTCATCCGGGGCAAAACCGCCAAGGTGGAAGAATCCAACGGGAAATTACTGGTACGCTCGGAAAACATTACCGCCGGCCGGCTGGAAGAACAGGAATGCGACCTGGTCATCCTTTCCATCGGGCTGGAACCCCGAAAGGATGCCGGAGAAATCGCCCGGATGCTGGGGATTTCCCAGAGCCCCGACGGATGGTTCCTGGAGAACAATATCACCACCGCCACCACCGAGACCTTCACCGGCGGCATCTCCATCGCCGGGGTCTGTCAGGGACCCAAGGATATCCCCGACTCTGTCGCCCAGGGATCCGCCGCCGCCTCGAAAGTGTTGATGTCGATCATGAAAGGCACGGTGAAAAAAAATATCAAAGATGTCTCCCTTGAAGATATCGAACTGAAAGGAAAAACCTTTCACAAATAAGGAGGATAATCGTGAGCAATATCGTAAACCCAACTCTGATAAAGGACGCTGAAAAATTCGGGGTTCAGGAATGGAACGCCTGTTACCACTGCGGCAACTGCACGGCGGTATGCCCCCTGACGGAATCCAATGTGCTGTTCCCCCGAAAACCCATCCGGCTGCTGCAGATGGGGCTTAAAGACAAACTGGCCGCCAGCCCCGAACCCTGGATGTGCTACTACTGCGGCGATTGCAGTGAAACCTGTCCCCGGGACGCCAATCCGGGTGAAATCATGATGTCCCTGCGGCGTTTCCTGACCTCTCTTTACGACTGGACGGGATTGTCCAAACTGTTCTTTACCTCCCTGCCCGCCCTGCTCAGCGCTTTTGTTCTGGTGGGACTGGTTGTGCTGGGAATCGGATTCACGCAGAACTTTGAAATGGAATCCATCATGCATATCGGCCATACCTTCGAAATGGCCGCGATCTTTACGGTGGCCCTGGTGATCCTCCTTCCGGGTATCCTCCGAATGTTCTGGTTTTCCATTATCAAAGCGAAAACCAAAGTTCCTCTCCCGGCCTACATCACCAAACTGTGGCAACTGGTTCTGCATATGTTCACCCAGTTGAAGGGACTGCAGTGTACCGGCGGCACGATCCGCTGGGGAGCCCATTTTCTGGTGGTCCTCGGCTACATCACCTTCCTTTTCAGCACGGTCTTCCTCAACTGGTTTACCACCGAGACTCCCGTGATTATCTACCTGGGCTACGTGGTGTCGGCCCTGGTCACCCTGGGAAGCCTCTTCTTCCTGATATCCCGAATAACCAAGAAGAAAGAGGTAACCAAGTTTTCCCACATCAGTGACTGGTTTTTCGTTATCTGGCTCTTTTTGATGGGACTGACCGGCTTTTTGGTCCGGCTGTTTTGGGATGTGAACCTGCTGTCCGGCAACATCTGGCTTTACATGGTACACATCATGGTGCTGGCCCAGTGGGCATTGATCATCGTGCCCTTCGGCAAGTGGACCCACTTTCTTTACCGGCCTTTTGCCCTCTATTTTACCGAGTTGAGAAAAGCGGCCACTCAATCCAATTAAACCAAGGAGAAAGCAATGGACGAACCAAGAATAGGCGTGTACACATGCTGGTGCGGTTCCAACATCGCCAAGATGGTAGACGTGGTCAAGGTGGCGGAGGATCTCAAAAAGCACAAAGGGGTCGTGGTTTCCAAGGACTACAAATACATGTGTTCGGATCCCGGACAGGAATTAATCTACAACGATATCAAAGAACATCAACTCAACCGGATCGTGGTGGCTTCCTGCTCGCCCCGGATCCATGAGCTGACTTTTCGCAAAGTGCTGGAAAAGGCAGGACTGAATCCCTACCTTTTCGAGATGGCCAACATCCGGGAGCAGGTCTCCTGGGTACACACCAACCGGGAAGTGGCCACCCAGAAGGCCCTGGATCTGATCCGGGCCGCGATCCGACGGGTATACTGGCACGATGCTTTGGACAAGAGGGAGGTGGAAATCAATCCCGCCAGCCTGATCATCGGCGGCGGAATCACCGGCCTGTCGGCTGCCCTGGATATCGCCGATTCCGGTCATCAGGTGTTTCTGATCGAAAAAACCGACACCCTTGGCGGTAAGATGAAACAGCTGGACCTGACCTATCCCTACATGAACGATGCGGCCGGCCTTTTGGAACCCCGGATCGACCGGGTAAAAAACCACCAGCGAATCACGGTCCTCACCCGGACCACCCTGAAAGAAATCAACGGCTTCATCGGGAATTTTGAGGTGACGGTCAACAAAAAGGATGGCAGCGAAGAGGAATTTACGGTAGGCAACATCATCGTGGCCACCGGTTTAAAAACCTTCGATCCCGCCGTTATCGAACAATACGGGTATAAAAAATTTCCCAATGTCATCACCTCCCTGGAATTCGAACAGAAACTGCAGAAAGGGGAGGATGTTCTCCTGGAGGACGGCCGGGAACCGCAGAATGTGGCCATCATCCACTGCGTGGGCAGTCGTCATTCTCATTATCATGAATACTGTTCCCGGGTCTGCTGCCAGACCGGGCTGAAGTATGCCAACCAGATCAAGGCCAACCTGCCCGATTCCAACGTGTACAACATTTACTGCGACCTGCGCTCTTTCGGCAAAGCCTGCGAGGAACTGTATACCACCACTTCCACCCGGAAATCGCTCTTTCTGCAGTTTGAAAAGGAGGACTACCCGATCATCGAACCGTCTGGCCAGAATCTCCAGGTCCGGGTCAACGAATCACTATCCGGGGAGCAGGTAATCGTCCCTGCAGATCTGGTCATTCTGCTGGTAGGAGTGGAAGCCCAGCCGGATGCCAAGGATCTGGGACGGCAGGTGGGGGTCAGCTTATGCGGAAATGATTTTTACATCGAGAAGCATCCCAAGCTGGACCCCGTGGCCACCACCACCGATGGTGTTTACATCGCCGGAACCTGTCAGGGGCCCAAGGACATCAACGACAGTATCGCCCAGGCCGGTGCCGCGGCCGTACGGGTTTTGGAAACCATCGCCCGCCGGAAAGTCCAGGTGGAAGTCATCACCGCCGTGGTCAACGAAGATCTCTGCTGCGGCTGCCAGACCTGCGTCAAGGTATGCCCCTACTCCGCGGTCAGTTTCAATGAAGAAAAAGGGGTTTCCGAGGTCAATGAGGCCCTGTGCAAGGGTTGTGGAACCTGCGGTTCCACTTGCCCCAGCGGTGCCATAAGAAGCAGACATTTCACGGACCAGCAGATCATGTCCCAAATTGAAGGTATCATGAATGAGGAGGTAGTATAAAATGGCTTTTGAACCCAAAATCGTTTCTTTTCTCTGCAACTGGTGCTCATATACCGGCGCTGACCTGGCGGGAACCTCCCGCATCAAATATGCCCCCAACATCCGCGTCATTCGCGTCATGTGTTCTGGAAGGGTGGATCCCACCTTTGTAATCAAATCTTTCCGTGAAGGAGCGGATGGGGTTCTGATCTGCGGTTGTCACCCCGGTGACTGCCATTATCACGAAGGCAATTACAAATGCCTGCGGCGTTACCATCTCCTGAAAAAATTCATCAAACAGATGGGAATCGATGAAAAGAGGCTGCAGCTGGAATGGGTCAGTGCCAGTGAAGGCAAGAGATTTGCGGAAGTCGCCGACAGCTTCACGGAAACCATCAAGAAACTGGGTCCCTGCAAAGCCAAGAGTGTGGCCGAAACGCTCGTAAGATAGGAGGTTTTCATGTCAAAGAAAAAGTTGAATATGGCCGTATACTGGGGAGCTGCCTGTGGCGGATGCTGCGTATCGGTACTGGATGTGCATGAAAAATTACTGGATGTTATCGCCGCAGCCGACCTGGTATTCTGGCCCATCGCCCTGGATACCAAGTACAAGGACGTGGAGGCCATGGCGGACAACCATATCGATATTACGCTATACAACGGTGCAGTCCGCAACAGCGAAAATGAACATCTGGCCAAACTGTTAAGAAAAAAATCCAAAATACTGGTGGCCTACGGCGCCTGCGCCCACCTGGGGGGAATCCCCGGACTGGCCAATTTTTCCAACCGGGAAGACATCTTCAAGCGGGTATACGAAGAATCCGAATCCACGGTCAATCCGGAAAAAATCCATCCGCGGCCCAAAGTACAGGTCAAAGAGGGAGAACTGGAAATCCCCGAGTTTTACAACGATGTGATGACCCTGGACCAGGTTGTGCCGGTGGATTATTACATGCCCGGTTGCCCGCCCCAGACCGATCGGCTCCTGGAAGTCTTTACCGCTATCGTGGAGGGCAAGGAATTGCCTCCGATCGGCTCTGTAATCGGCGCCGGCGAGAAAGCCCAGTGTGAGGAATGCCCGCGGGAAAAATCAGAAAACAAGACCATCAAACGGTTTTACCGCCCCTGGGAAATCGAAGACGACGGCAAAACCTGCCTGCTGGAGCAGGGGGTGATCTGCATGGGACCCGCCACCCGCACCGGTTGCGGGGTACGATGCCTGAACGCCAATCAGCCCTGCCGGGGCTGTTATGGTCCCACCATAGAAGCGCCGGACCCCGGCGCCAAGATGATGTCAGCCATTGCCACCATGATCGACTCTGATGATGAAGCCGAAATCGAGAAAATCATCGAGCAGATCGTCGACATATCCGGAACGGTATACCGCTTCAGCCTGCCCGCATCCATGCTAAGGAGGAAAATCAAATGAAAAGATATACGATCGACCCGATCACCCGTCTGGAAGGACACGGGAAAATCGAAATTTTCTGTAACGACGATGGCGATGTAGACAACGTGTATTTCCAGGTCCCCGAATTGCGGGGATTCGAGAAATTCCTGGAAGGCCGGCCGGTGGAAGAAAATTCACAGATCGTCACCAAGATCTGCGGGGTATGCCCGGGGTGCCACCATATGGCTTCCGGAAAAGCCATCGACGCGGTCTACGGTGTCGAACCGCCACCCGCTGCCAAAAAACTCCGGGAGCTCTTTTACATGGCCCACTTCGTGCACAGCCACATCGCCCATTTCTACGCCCTGGCCGCCCCTGATTTCGTGGTCGGGCCCACCGCCGATCCCGCCGAGCGCAATATCATCGGGGTAATCAACAAGGTGGGAGTGGAAACCGGGACCGAGGTCATCAAGCAAAGGAGGATCGCCCAGGAAATCCAGGCCCTCCTGGCCGGACACCAGACCCATTGTGTCATGAACAAACCCGGGGGAGTATCCCGAGGGATCACCGAAGAGGAACGCAAAGATCTGGAAAAGAAAGCCAGGGGATTTGTGGAATTCGGCAAGTTCTCCCTGAAGCTTTTCAACGATGTGGTGCTGGGAAACAAAGAATATGTGGATATCATCCTCAACGGCCCTTATTCGCTGAAGATCCACAGCATGGGGCTGGTGGACAAGAACAACAAAGTCAATTTTTACGACGGAAAAGTCCGGGTGGTGGACCTGGAAGGCAAGGAAATCATCAAGTATGCCCCCGAGGATTACCGTGACGCGGTAGCCGAACGGGTGGAACCCTGGAGTTACCTCAAATTCCCCTACCTGAAATCCAAGGGCTGGAAGGGATTTGTGGAAGGACAGGATTCCGGCGTTTACCATGCCACTCCTCTCTCCCGGCTGAACGCCGCCGACGGCATGGCCACCCCTATCGCCCAGGAAGAATACGAACGCATGTATTCCACCCTGGGAGGAAAACCGGTCCACGCCACCCTGGCGATGCACTGGGCCCGGCTGATTGAGCTGGTCTATTCCGCTGAGAGAGCCCTGGAACTGGCTTCGGACAAGGAAATCACCGATACCAGGATTCAGGAAAAACCCACCAAGACGCCCACTGAGGGAGTGGGGATCGTAGAGGCTCAGCGGGGAACCCTGACCCATCACTACTGGACCGATGAAAACGGCATCACCACCAAAGCCAACATCATCGTGGGAACCACCAACAACAACGCCCCCATCTGCATGTCCATCAAGAAAGCCGCCCAGAACCTGATCAAGAAAGGGGTTACCGTCGATCAGGGTATCCTGAACATGGTGGAGATGGCCTTTCGGGCCTACGACCCCTGCTTCAGCTGCGCCACCCACAGCCTGCCCGGTAATATGCCCCTGATCGTCAACTTCCGAGACCAGAAGGGTAACATCATCCGATCGGCCAAACGGGATTAAACCACCCAACCTCCGGCTGGAGATTTCCCCAGGGCATACTCTTCAGCCGGGGGTTTTTTTATAAAACCAACGGCTGGCATCATGAAATCTCAAGCGAAAGAGGCAAAAAAACAACCAGACATCCTGATTCTGGGGGTGGGGAACGACATTCTCATGGACGACGGAATCGGCGTGAAGCTGGTGAAAATGCTGGAAAAAGAGTTTCCGGATCCCGCCGCCAGTTACGAGACCTGTATGATGGGGGGATTTGACGTTCTGGACCTGATGGTGGGATATGCCCAGGTGATCATCATCGATGCCATCAAAACCCGGGGAGGAACTCCCGGGGATATCTACCACCTGGTGCCCGAGGATTTCAAAGAAACCCTCCACCTTTCCAACATCCATGATGTCTCCTTCCTGCAGGCCCTGAAATTTGCCAAAAAGATGAACCTGGCGATACCCCGAAAAATCGATATCATCGCCATCGAGATCGTGGAAGACCGGGTATTCGGCGACGAATTCACCCCCCAGTTGCAAATCCGCTACCCGGAAATCAAAGAACAGGTGACCCGAATGGTCAGGGAACTGATCGAATCCTGACCTGATTTCTTTTCTTTTCAACTCCCTGTACCCGACTTTTTTTGGTAAAACTGTATCCTTTGGGGGATTTGTACCGTCTTAATCCTCGAGAACAGGGCATTTCCCCGCGGAAATTTCCCCTGAAAAGGAAAAATACGTTGGAAACCATACCAAAGTCCTATTGCTTCCGGATACCGGCCAAAGTAGGATTGACTACAAAGATGCCTACCATATCGAGGAACTTTAAGGGACAAAGCCCCAAGGAGAAACCCGTGGAAACCAACCGGAAGGCCATTCTGGTTCTCCTGCTTCTGGCCGGCCTCGGTGCGCTGCTGATTTCCGAAACCCCGGTCCAGACCGTCAAAAAATTACATTCGATCAAAGTCAGTATCTCCCCCAAAATCGACGGCTCCCTGGATGAAGAGGTCTGGCAGGAGCCCCCGACGGTGGATGACATCTTTATTACCTATAACCCGAGCGATGGAGAGGTATTGCCCCAGAAAACCCGGGTCTGGGTGGCCCACGATGAAGATAACCTTTATTTTGCAGTGCATTGTCACGACACCGAACCGGACCGGATCAAGACTTCGGTCACCAAGAGAGACAACATGTTCAGCGATGACTGGTTCGGAATTGCCCTGGACGCCCTGGGCAGCAGACAATGCCTCTACGAATTTTTCGTCAATCCCTCGGGAATCCAGGGGGACCTGTACAACACCCCGGCCTCCGGAGAAAACAGCGCTCCGGACTGGGTATGGTACAGCGGCGGCACACTGGTAGAGGACGGATATACCCTGGAAATCCATGTCCCCCTGAAAAGTATACGCTTCAAACACGGCGAAAATGTTGGCATGAATATCCTCTTCTGGCGGCGGATCAACCGACTGGGCATGAGCGGCGCCTGGCCGCAGATTGATCCCGGATCCGGTCTTTACAATTCGGCCACCGAAGTAAAATTCGACCGACTCTCCCGGCAGTTGTTACTGGAATTTCTTCCTTCGGTCACCTACGGCAACATCTGGGACCGTCAGACACCGGATGCCTGGTCAGAAGGCGACGGGCAGGTTGAGGCCGGCATCAGCGGAAAGGTGGGAATCACCTCCGCATCCACGGCTGAATTCACCGTCAACCCCGACTTCAGCCAGGTGGAAAGCGACACTTTCCAGATCACCCGCAACCGCCGGTACCCCATCTTCTACAGCGAAAAACGGCCCTTCTTTATGGAAGCGGGAGACCAGTTTGACCTGGTGGGCAGTGTCAACAACCTCTGGACCGCCGTGCATACCCGCAAAATCGTGGACCCCGTCTGGGGAACCCGCCTGACCGGAGATCTCCAAAAATTCAGTTTTGCCGGTCTGGTGGCCGCCGACCGGTGGCCAGGGCGGGCACTGGAGGAGGAAAACAATTTCTACCGGGATCAAAAAGCCCATTATATGATCGGCCGGGGGAAATACGGACTGGGGGGGGACAACTACCTGGGTTTCCTGTACTCGGGAAAAGAACTGGGAGATTACCACAACCGGGTACTGGCGCTGGACAGCATCCTGCGTTTCGGCAAAGCCCATCGGCTGAAAGCCAACATCATCACCACCACCACCCAGGATCCCCAGACCGATGAATCCTATGGCGGTAACGCCTACAATGCCCAGTACATTTACTCGACCCAATCCTTCTTTGGTTCCATCGGCCTGGAAAAATACGACCGGGATTTTCAAATGGACACCGCCTTTTACCAGCGGACCGGGATCTTTTACACGGACCTCTGGCTGGTCCCCACCTTTACCATCAAGTCAGACCGTCTCCCCTGGTTGAAATCCATCCAGCCGGTCTTCGCCACCAGTTATACCCATGACTACCACACCGGCATGAACGACCGGTATCTCAATATCGGCGCCAATATCAATACCCTGCTCAACGGTCAATTTACCGTCGCCTGGGATATCATCCGGGACGAGAGCTGGGAAGGGACCACTTACGATACCGGCGGTTTCTGGGGGGGAGGGAGTATTCAGGCTCTCAAATGGCTCAACCTGGGATTTTCCTACACCTTCGACACCCCGATTTATTACAACGAGCAGGATTCTTTCGGCGGCCGCCGCCGCCTGCTGGAACCGGCGCTGACTTTCCAGCCGATGAAAACCCTGTCCCTCCGCCTTTCCTACCAGTATACGGATTTTGACCGCAGGGACAGCGGAGAAGATGTGTACGATTACCATATCTTCTATTCCCGGGGAACCTATCAACCCAACCGGCACCTGTTCTTCCGGGCCCTCCTTCAATACGACAGTGATCTTGACGTCATCATGGGCGACCTGCTGGCCTCTTATGAACTGGTACCCGGAACCGTCCTCCATGTGGGATACGGCAGCCTGCACGAAAATATCGCCTGGGACGCGGTAAACCGCCGCTGGTTCAACGATCTTCAGATGCGGGAGTTCTACCACAAATCCCAGAGTTTCTTTGTCAAGTGCAGCTACCGCCTGCAGTTTTAAAACCATACCGGTCTGTCAACCCTTTCCGTCCGGCCAGCGTTGAATTACCAAGCGGGTTCTCTTTTGAATCCGGCTGATATCTGCTATGATATTGAAAACAACCAACCCGACTGGAGGTAATCGATGAAATTCAATTCCCACACCGGCCGGCTTTCGGGTTCTATCAAGAGAATGATTCTCCCGGCAGTCCTGCTGCTGCTGATGGCCCCGTTTTGCCGTCCCGACCAGATGCCCCCCGACCGGCTGTTGATGTCCACTGCCGCCGACCTGAAAAGCGGCCTGCAGATTTCCGAGGGGGTCTATCATGTCTATGAAAACCGCTCCACCCAGAAGGGAAAAATCCTGAAGCTGGAGTTTATCATCCTCCACTCCCGGGGTGAGAGACCGTCTCCGGACCCGATCTTCATCCTGGCCGGGGGACCGGGGGTGGCCGCCACCACCTACGCGCGGGGAATGAAGTACAGTCCCTTTCTGGAATCGAGGGATGTGGTAATGGTCAGCCTCCGGGGAACCGCGGGTAACAATCGGCTGTATTGCGATCCTTCAACCAAAGAAGGCCTGCAAGGATACCTGGATTCCGTCTTCCGGCTCTCCATGCTCCAAAAATGCCTGGTGAAACTGCAGGAGGAATTTGACCTGACCCAGTACTCCACGCCCAGTTCCGTTGATGATCTGGATGAGGTCCGAACAGCGCTGGGATATCGCCAGGTCAACCTGATGGGCTTTTCCGGGGGAACCCGGGTGGCCCTGGTATACATGAAACGGCACCCGGAGGCCATCCGATCCGCGATTTTAAACGGAGTGGTCCCCTTTTCCTTCAAAAATCCCCTGTACCACGCCTCTGCTTCCCAGGCCAGCCTGGAAAAGCTGTTCAGGGAATGCCGTTCAGATCCCCTCTGCCAGAAGGCCTTTCCGGAGTTGGAAAAACAATTTTACCAGATCCTGCACCGGTTGGGGCAAAAGCCAGCTTCGGTGACCATCGCCCATCCCGATACCGGTGAGCCGCTGACGATCACCATGGATCGGAACGATTTCGCCGAAGCGGTCCGCTTCATGCTGTATTCCCTGGGAACCAACCGCCAACTCCCCTATCTGATCTCCCAGGCCTATCTGGGGCATTTCGAACCCTTTGCAAAACTGGCGATTCAAAACGCCCTGGGTCTTGACCGGTTGCTCAGCATGGGGCTGTTGCTCTGCGTTACCTGCGCGGAAGATGTGGACCGGATTACGGAGCATGAAATCCTGCGGGAAACCGCTGACACCTTTCTGGGAGATGTACGGGTCCGGGAACAGAAAGCCGCCTGCGCCATCTGGCCCCGCTCTCCACTGCCTCCCGGTTACACCGACCCGGTCACCGCCGACATCCCGGTCCTGATGCTCAGTGGCACCCATGATCCGGTAACCCCACCGCATCTTTCCGCCCGACTTGCGAAGCAGCTTCCCCGGGTTCTGCACCTGGTGGTGCCGGGAACCCATGGAGTGGGCGGACCTTGTATCAACCGGATCCAGGTGGATTTTTTAGAAAACCCGGATGCCCTGCGGCCGGACACCTCCTGTACCAAAAAAATGAGGCTTCCCCCCTTTTTCATCCCCGATTCAGGGCCCGGGGATCCAAAGCGATCAGGGGCGGATTAAAAGTAGCTGAACTCCCGTTGTTCTTCTTCGGCGCTCAGGACGATTCCCGGGGCATCGGAGCGGGGGCAGACATGTTCGCAATTCCCGCAACCGATACAAAGATCGGGAACCACATAAATCTGGTCGACCTCCACCCGCCGGCCCTCGAAATTCCAGACCTTGACCCGCCGGTACCGGATGGCCTTGTCCGGGACCGGGCAATGCTCTTCACAGACCGCACAATTGTACCCGTCGGCGTAGGTATAGCAACGATCCCGGTCGATCACGGCGGTCCCCACTTTAAAGGCCTTCTTTTCCTCCAGGGACAGCTTCTGAATGGCGTCGGTGGGACAGATTTCCAGGCATTTCCGGCACTCGTAATCACAATAACCGGCCTGGGCATTCAACACCGGGGTCCACCACCCGTCGATGCCGGTCTCAAAGAGTGCGGGCTGGATGAAATTGGTGGGACAGATCTGTATGCACTGGCTGCAGCGGATGCATTTTTTTAAAAATTCCTCTTCCGCCACCGATCCGGGGGGGCGGGTGAAACGGTGAATCTTCTGCTGGGTGAACACCGATAAACGGGCCAACACGCCGATAAAGAAACCGGTGACCAGGGACCCGGCAAACTGGCGCCGGGTGATATCCAGGCGGGTCCGGCTTTCCCGGCGGGGGAGGGTCCACCGGACATCGATGCTGTCCGGTGGACAGTCTTCGATACAATTGAAACATACCATGCACTCGGATTTCTGGTAAAACTCGTACACCCCGCCGTAATAGGTACAGGGACGGCTGCATAGCCGGCATTCGGTACAGGTATCCTTCAATTTCAGGTGGAAAAAACTGAACTTGGAAACCGCGCCGTAAAGCGCTCCCAGGGGACAGAGGTGATTGCAGAAAAACCGGTGGGAATGAAGGTTCAGCAGGATTACCGTCAACAGGATCAGTCCCAGCAGAACCGCCTGGGAAGAGTGGCGGGATTCTTTTTTGATGAGATGTTCCCGGGCCAGCTGGTAGGGCTTTTCCAAGGCCTTGCCCACCACTCCCTCCCCCCGGGCGCCGCTCTTGAGCACATGTTCCAGTGAATAGTTGACCGCCGGTTCGATCACCCCGGCGCTGGTGCGGGTAAACAGGGAAAAGGGATCCAGCCACCCCACCAGGTGGGTGCCCATCAGCGCCGAAACCAGAACTGCCCCCAGAATGAAATACTTGATCTTGAGCAGCTTTTTCCGGGGCGGCGGGGGTTTCTTTTTACGGTGAAAGATCCAGGAAAAAAAGTGGTTGAGGCTGCCAAAAGGACACACCCAGCCGCAAAAGAACCTTCCCAAAAGAAGGGTCAGAAAGAGAGGGATCAGGGAGTAGAGAAAGAGGGTCAGCACCTTGCCGGTGGCGATAAAGTTGGCGATCAGCAGTAGAGGATCGGTAATGAAATAAAAATTGGTAATTTCCCGGGCCGGGGCATTGGGATTGCCGGCCCGGATCAGAAGGTAGAAGAAAAACCCCAGAAAAAGGGTCTGGGAAATCACCCGCAGGATCTTGATCCGTCGTCCGGATTTCTTGGTCATGGCGGATCGGTGAATCAGGCGGCAGCGGTCCTGAGGTCGATCTTTTTCAGATCGATATTCCCCATCCCCTTTTCATGTCCCTTGACCAGGAAAGGAATCTGGAGGGGATCACTGCCGAAAAGATCGGTGGCCACCACATCGGCTTCCAGGATATTGGTAGAGGCGATCACGGTATCCTTTTTCTCGACATCTTCCAGGCTGCCGCCGGTCGGCCCGTTGCGCAGCATGATCCGGGTGGCGTCCACCACCGTGAGATCAACTTTGAACCCATTGGCCAGATCGGCGATGCCGGTCCCCATGTTCCGATGTAACTTTCCCCGGCGTCCCCCGAGGATCCCGTACAGGTTTTTCATTCCGATGGTCAGCAAAGCGGAACTGTGGTGCTTGAGAATCGGAACGTTGATAAAGGTGTCCACCTCCAGAAAATCCTTGTAAACGGGCCATTTCTGAACATTTTCTCCCTTGAAATCATACAATACCAGGCGGTTTTCATCCGGAAAACGGATTTCCGCCCCCGCCTTCCTGGCGGCTTCTTCGATCCCGCTCCGCTGGTAAGTCCTCTCCGCGGTATTGCAGGGGTGATCCATCACGATAACCTTACCGGCGCCGGCTTGAAACGCCAGGTCCACCAGGGCCCGGACCACTTCGGGGTGGGTACAGGCGGCCTGTTCCACATTCCGGTTCCAGCCGATATTGGGTTTGACCATTACCGTTTGGCCCTTCTTTACGATCCTGCCCATCCCCCCGAGCATTTTTACCGCTTTGGCAGTATTGCGGTAGGGAGAATCACCGCGAACCTTAACCACCGGGGCCCCCGCGTCGGCCGGAGGGAAGGCCAGCATGCGGTTCCCCAGGTAAAGGGTAGCGGGTATGACACTCAGACTCTTAAAAAAATCTCTTCTTTTCATTGGCTTCACCTGTTGGTAAATAAATAACAATATCCGGATGCCTTGTCAACGAAAAAGAGTGAAAAGCCCAAAAAAAGGTTCCCCACAGGTTCCGGACTTGCCTTTTTCACTTCCCTGTTTTAAAATTGGCCCCAACGAACGGGAGAAAAACCCATGAAACATTACCGGATTCACCAAACGCAGGGATTTTTGGAAGGCATACCGGAAGACCGGTTTATGACCGGAGAAGAAGGAGCCCTGGAAATAATGGGGGCCGGTTACGAGCACCAGATCGACAAGGCTCTTTTGTATCATTCAAACCTTCCGCCTGATTTTTTTGACCTGAAATCCGGAATCCTGGGAAAAATCATGCAGAAATTCACCAACTATCGATTCCGGGTCGCTTTCGTTGTTCGGCCGGAACAGGTCCGCGGACGCTTCGCCCAGTTCGTGCAGGAATCGCACCTGAGAAAGGATTTTGCCTTTTTTTTCACCCGCGGCGATGCCGTGGCCTGGTTAGACCAACTGGTCTGAGAAAAATACCCGGCTGAAGGCCTCGGGCAGGTGTGAATCGTACACCCCGTGGGGACTGTGGGACCAGCCGGGATGGGGATCGGCTGTGACACCGTTGAATTCCAGCCGTTCAAAACGGGAAAAATCCATCCGCCAGATGTCTCCCGGCCGGGGGGGAAGTTTCCGCTCGGGATCCAGGACCCTCATTCCCTTCCAGGGAAAAGCCAGTTCCACCCTCCACTCCTTGTCCACGGTGGCCGGGTCGTTGAGAGTGCCATCCACCGTCACGGCGCTTTTCAATCCGGGAAAATCCCAGTCCATGATGGCCCACCGCCTTCCCCGGGGATGTTTCCCAAAGCGGGTGGAATCCTGGAATCCACCCAGAACATCCACCTCCCGTTTCAACAGATCAAATTCCGGGCAGTTGAACCGGCTGGAAGGGGTATAGGCGTCCTGCCAGATGTAAAAAACCTCATACACGGTACCCAGGGCATTGATCTGGAATTCGTAGTAACAATCCCGCCCCTCGATAAAGACTTCCACATCGTTTTCCCGGTAAACGAAATCATCCCGGCGGGTGATCTGCGCCCGAATGTCGGATTCCGCGATCCAGAAGCCGATGTAGAGGGTTCTTTCATTCCAGAGAGCGGCCATCCGGGTATCGAAAAATCCCGGCACACCACTGACCATGTCCACGAAACGTGATGACCGGGGAGCCTTTTTCCAAACCGGATGATCCAGTCGGCCGTTGACGGGAAGATCGACATTCACGCGCAGGCAGGTATAGCAACTTGCTTCCGGAAGGGCCCCGATCCGGTAGGGTTCCATCCCCCGGCCTCCCTAAAAGGTCCCCAGATTTTGCAGGGCCTGGCCGGCAAAATAGGTTAAAAATCCCAGCACCGCCAGCCTCAGGCAGAAATACCCGCCCGTGATCAGGAAGGACCGCCGGCGGGACATGTCCGCATACCGGGAAATCCCCAGGGTTACCGCCACCAGGAACCACCCGGAAAAAAATTCCACCTGGAACAGAAAGGCGCCCAAAAGCGAATCGGGGGCGATGGCGGGAAACAACAACAGGAGGCTCAGCTGTCCCCCCCGCCGTGAGAAAAGGGCCAGCACCGGAAACAACAGGGCCGGGAGGCCCGAACCGACCAGGGCGCCGTTCATGGTGAGACTGAAGAAATGGACATACTGACCCGGACTGCCCCCCACTCCGAAAAACACATAGAGCAGCAGGGCCACCACACTGATCTCCAGAAAAAAGGATATCACCGCCATCAGGGCCATCGACATATTGACCAGCGGTCCCGGCTGGATCCCGTCGGCCAGGGAATAGCGGGCAGCTTCTCCGAGCAATGCGGGTGCGGTCCAGTAGGTCACGGATAAAATCAGCAGGCCGTTGATCAGAAAAGGCCAGATCCACTGCTTCTGCTCCATGGCCGCTGACAGAAATCCCCCGGGCTGGGTGAAAAGTTTTCCCAGGTGGCGGAAATATCCCTTACCGGTTTTGATATTCATTGAAAAATTATAGGGCAAATGCCCAAAAAAAGCAATCACCCCGGGCAATCCGGGCGTTTACCCTCCCGCCCCGGTTCCGGGGACCAAAATTGATTTTCCCGACCGATTATTATATAATGGACTTACAACAACAAATACGCAGGAGGCGATCCAATGATCAAAAAGGGTTTATGGATAATCTCGATGATTTTGGTACTCTGCATCTCTCTGACCAACGCCCAGAGGATCACCGGGAGGGGACAGCTCACCGGAGTGGTATACGATGCCGAAACCAAAGAACCCCTTGAAGGAGTGACGGTGAAATTGTTCTGCGTCCCGGCAAACAAAGCCCGCACCCCCAACGAAATCACCGACAGCGAGGGAAGATGGAGTGCCCTCTATCTGCGGGGCGGCATGTGGTACGTGGATTTTGAGAAGGTGGGATATGAACCCAAAAAATCCAGCATTCAGATCATCGATACCCCGGGAGTCAAATCTCCCCACATGGAAGTGTACATGCGCAAGCTGCAGGGACCGGCCCTCACCAAGAATATCGTTGACGACATCAACAAAAACAAAGAACTGGTGGAAAGCGGCAAATACCGGAAAGCGATCGGTGAATTCAAAAAAATGCTCGACGAATACAAGGAGTCCCAGGGAATCGGGATCGTCAACCTGTACATCGGCAACTGTTACGCTTCCCTGAACGACTACCCGGAAGCCATCAATTATTTCAAAGCCGCCCTGGAATCCTATCCGGAACACAAGGGAATCATCAACTCCATCGGCGAATCACTGATGAACCTCAAAGAAGAGGAGGAAGCCGTAAAATGGTTTGCCAAGCTGGATATCGACGAAATCCGCAATCCCGATTCGCTTTACAACCTGGGAGTGGTCAACTACAACCGGGCGGTGTACGACCAGGCGGAAAAATACTTCAAGAAGGCCACAGAAGTAAAATCCGATTTCGTGGATGCCATCTACCAGCTGGGCATGACCTATGTGGCGCTGAACAAAACCGGCAAAGCCCTGGAAAACCTGAAAAAATTCCTGGAACTGGCTCCGGATCATGCCAACGCCCAGATCGCCCAGAGCATCTTAGACGCCTATCAGGGACAGTAACCGGTCTTGAAGAATTCCAGCATCCGGCGGCCAAACCGCCGTCGGCCCCGTGAAAGATCCCGATTGAATGGTCGGCCGGTTTGCTTAACAATACACGGGAATCCTGCATAAACCGGCCATGGAAACCGACATGAGGCACAAACCCATCTGCCTGACCAAAGAAACCCGTCAAGCCCACCTGATCCCCAAGATCATGGGAAAGATCGATCCCCATATCACCATCCGGCCCTCCGACAAGGTGGCCATCAAGATCAACCTCTCGGGATCCAAGGAAATATACGCCAACACCCATTATGAAACCGTGGAATCCCTGATCAACTATTTGAAGGATGCCTACAGCGTCAGTGACATCTCGGTAATCGAGGGTTCCAGCGGCGCTTACCAGTCCAACAAATCCACCTGGGATATATTCTATAAATTCCGGTACAAGGAGGTGGAACTGAACGGCGCCCGCCTGATCAACCTTGATGATCTCCCCCATGAAAACAAATTCGAGGCCCGGGCCCGGTCCGGCCAGTCATACACCATTGAATATACCCGGGTGGAAGCCGATACCATCATCGCCCTGTCCCCTCCCAAGACCCATCACATTTTTCCCATATCCGCTTCCATCCTGGATATCAGCGGATTCATCAAGCCCGAACAACGCCACCTGATGTTCGGTGCCAGCCGGAGCGAAATCAACAAATCCACCCATTCCAGTGCCCGCGATTTCGCCGGCCTGATCGACTGCGCCGGTCAGAATTTCGGCAGGCTGTACAAAGAACTGCCCTACTCCCTGGTGATCATTGACGGCCTGTACGGGATGGAAGGGAAGGGACCGATCAAGGGAAGTCCGGTCTTTCACGGATTCCAGATCGCCTGTGAAGATGCCGTCCTGGCGGACTCCCTGACCGCCTTTGTCATGGGATTTGATTCCAGCGAAATCTCCTACCTGTACTATGCCTACAAATTCAATGCCGGACAAAACCGCTGGAAAAAGGTGCTGGGGGCTCCCCCTTCCAATATCCGCTTTCCCTACCGGCCCCATCCCCAGTACGAGAAACAAAAGGAGTGGAAGAGACAGTACATCAACCACGACAGCAAAAATGGACAAAAAGCACATTTTGGAAAAAATCAGGGATTTAAAAGAAAATCGAATCACCGAGACTGATTTTATTAAATTCCTCCAGCACCTCCCTTACCATGCCCAGGGAGATATCAAGCTTGATTTTCACCGTCACATTCGCAGGGGCGTACCCGAGGCGATATTCGGGGAAAACAAGAACCTCGCCCAGCTGGAAGATATCATTAAAAAATTTCAGGAAGTCAGGGAAGAACTGCTGATCACCCGGATCGCCCCTGAGGTTTTTTCCCTCTTGAATAAAAGCTGCCCGGGTATCCGGTACCATCCACAGGCCCGCCTGATCACCCACGATCATGACCCGGTGCCCCGGTATAAACAAGGTATCCTGGTTCTATCCGCCGGTGCCGCCGACGAAAAAGTGGCCGAAGAAGCCGCGGTTTGCAGCCAGTACCTGGGAAATCCCACTGAGCGGAATTACGACCTGGGAATTTCCTGTATCTTCCGCATCCTGGACCTGAGGGAAATCATGGACCGCTATTCCGTCATTATCGTAGTGGCGGGAATGGAGGGCGCACTGGCCTCGGTGGTTGCCGGATTGACGGCTACGCCGGTAATCGCGGTCCCCACCTCTGTGGGATATGGTGCCAATCTCAAAGGCATGGCGGCCCTCTTGTCGATGCTCAATTCCTGCAGCGGCGGAATCGGCGTGGTCAATGTGGATAACGGTTTTGGCGCAGCGTATATGGCCACGCTGATCAACCGGAAAATCTGCCGGGTCACCTGACGGGGTTTCCACCGATACCCATCCTCCCCATCTCATTGCACGACTTTACACCGGGAGACTTTTGGGCTACAATAGATTTTCAAAATTCAATTCCAAGGGAACAGCGATGAAGCCAAGATTCATTCTCAATTCCATTCTGGACAGCATCGGCAATACTCCCCTGATCCGGTTGAAGAACACCGTGCGGGAAGTGGAAAGCGCCATTTTTGCCAAACTCGAGTATTTCAACCCCATGGGCAGCATCAAGGACCGGATTGCCAAATACATGATTGAAAAAGCCGAGCGGGACGGTCGGTTGCGAAAAGGCCAGACCATCGTGGAGAATTCTTCCGGCAACACCGCCCTGGGACTGGCCCTGGTGGCCATCGAAAAGGGATACAAACTGAAGGTGGTGGTCCGGGATAACACCAGCGAAGAGAAAATCAACCGCCTGAAAGCCATGGATGTGGAAATCGTGAAAGTGGATCATACCCTTCCCCCAAAACATCCTGACAGCTACAACCGGATCACCCCCCGCATCGTTGCCCAGACCCCTGATTCCTACTTTCCCGATCAGCACAACAACCTGGAGAACAACGAAACCCATTACCTGACCACGGGTCCCGAAATCTGGGAACAGATGCAGGGAAAAATCGATTACTTCGTCGCCGGGATGGGAACCGGAGGCACCATCGGCGGAGTGGCCCAGTACCTCAAGGAGAAAGACCCCTCCATCCAGGTAATCGCCATCGATCCGGAGGGATCCATATTCTACGATCATTTTTACCGAAACAGTCCGCTGAAATCCCATCCCTTTCTACTGGAAGGACTGGGAGACGAATTTCTGATCAAGACCGCTGACTTCTCCAACATCGACGCCATCCACCGGGTCAATGACCGCCAGGCCTTTCTCTCCACCCGCCGTCTGGTCAAGGAAGAGGGACTGATGGGGGGAGGATCCAGCGGCGCCGCCCTGCATGTCTGTCTGCAACTGGCCCGCACCCTGAAACAACCCCGGCGGATTGTGACCATTTTCCCCGATACCGCATCCAATTACATCAAATCGATATTCAATGACCGGTGGATGAAAAAACACGGACTTCTTCCCTGAAGACGGGCCGCCGGTTAATCCCGGCGATTCTGCAGATATTCCAGTACCGCCCGGGTGGAACTGTCATGGGGAATCTGTCCCCGGGGGTCCGGATTTTGAAGGATTCGGCGGGCCAGCTGCTTTCCCAGTTCCACTCCCCATTGATCAAAAGAGTTGATATTCCATAAAACACCCAGTACGAAAGTTCGATGCTCGTACAGGGCAATCAGTTGCCCCAGGTGATAGGGATCCAATCCGGCCAGCAGGATCAGACTCGAAGGCCGGTTTCCCTCCATCCTTTTAAAAGGAATCAGCCGGGGGGGGGTTCCTTCCTCTTCAAGTTCATCCTCATCCCGCCCGAAGGCCAGGGCCTGGGCCTGGGCCAGCAGATTGGCCAGGAGGGGATCAAGATCCGAAGGTCCCTTACCGGAGGGAGGGAACAGGCCGATCAGGTCGCAGGGAATACGACGGGTACCCTGATGCAGCAACTGGAAAAAAGCATGCTGGCCCTCGGTACCCGCTGTCCCCCAGATCACCGGGCCGGTGGGATAGGATACCGGGTGGCCCCGTCGATCCACCGACTTGCCGTTGGATTCCATCTCCAACTGCTGCAGGTACCGGGGCAGCAGGGCCAGACGATGGCTGTAAGGGATCACCGCCTGGGAATCAAATCCAAAAAAGTTGTTGTACCAAAATCCAAGCAAACCCATGATCACCGGGATATTCTCCCTGAAATCGGTCTGACGGAAATGCCGGTCGACAGAGGCCGCGCCCCTGAGTATCTCCTGGAATTTTTCGCTTCCTGTGGCCACCATCACCGGAAATCCGGTGGGACCGCACAGAGAAAAACGACCCCCGACCCAATCCCAGAAAGTCAGGATGTTTTCCGGCCGGATTCCAAAATCGATGGCGGCCCGGGTATTGGTGGTAATGGCCATAAAATGCCGCCGGGCTGCCTGGTCATCCCCGGTACGGTCAACGATCCGTTGCCGGGCGCGGCGGGCATTGGCCAGGGTCTCCTGGGTAGTGAAACTCTTGGAAGAAACCACAAAAAGGGTTTCCTCGAGGGAAAGGTCCCCCAGAACCCCGTCTAAGTCGGCCGGATCGATGCTGGATACGAAACGTACCTTCAGGCCCGGCCGGGTCAGGACTCCCAGGGCCCAAGTGGCCATCCGGGGGCCGAGATCGGAACCGCCGATGCCGATGTTCACCAAATTGCGGATCGGACGTCCAAAAGATCCCATCCACTCTCCCCGCCGAATCCGCCCGGCCAGGCTCGCCATCCGCTCCCAGGAACGGGCAATCAGCGCTTTGATGTCCTCTCCCTCCACCATCAGGGGCCCGGGATCCGCGTTCCTCAGGGCGGTATGCAGAACCGGCCGGTCTTCGGTCCGGTTGATTTTCCCGCCCCGGAACATCTCTTCAATTGCCTCTCCCAGGCCCCGGTTGCGGGCAAAATCAGTCAGCATCCCCAGGGTTTCGTCCGTGACCAGGTTCTTGGCGTAATCATAATATATTCCATCATGGATCACTCGAAATTTCTCTCCCCGCCGGGGATCCGCCTGGAACACTTCCCGGAGGTGAACTGTTTTCCATTCCCTGTAATGCCGCTGCAGGGTCTGATATTCGGGGGTCTCAATCATGGACGGCTCCTGTTTTTATTGTAGACCATCGGGATTTCTTATTCAATATCCGCCTTCCGGGCAGCACTGGGTCCCGGGGAAACCTTCAGGATGAGCCGAGGAATATTTCCCGGTAGTTGGCGATACTCCGGATCAGGTCCGGTTTGTTGTGACATTCCAGGGTGATGGTAAAATGCCGAAAGGACTGGCGGATCCGGTCTCTCAATTCCACCCATGGAATACTTCCCTCTCCCACCGGCAGGTGTTGGTCGGATTTCCCCCGGTTGTCGTGGAAATGGAAATGGATCCTGTCCACCGGGCCAACCCGGGAAAACCAGTCCGAAAGGGAAATGGACCCGAACACATGGAAATGTCCCACATCAAAACAGTGAATCATCCGCGGGTGATCGACGGCTGCGATAAGTTGCAGGGACACCTCGGGAGTGGGTTCGGCGATATTTTCCAAAGCGATCCGGGAAACGCTGCTTTCCCGGATGAGATCCGAGAAGAACCGGGCCGCCCGCTCCAGCCAGCGACGGTAACTTTCCTGATAATATACCGGATCATAGTTCATATGGACCACTACCAGTTCGGTCCCGAAGCGATCGGCAAGCTCCATAACCGCCTTCAACTTGCGATAACTGAGAGAACGGATTTGATCATCAAACCCTCCGGGAGATATATCGAAAAAAGGGGCATGCAGCGTATGACGGTCAAACCTCTCAAGCCGGCTTTGCAGTTTTTTCCGTTCCCGGTTGTTCAGGACCATCAGGTCTCTCCCGGTAAGATACAGTTCGGGATTGAATCCGGATTGCAGGAAAAAATCCGCCTCCTCCTCCAGTAAAGCGGTATTTACACGGACAAAGTAGTCTTTGAACACGGTCGGGGATCCGCCTCGGAATCTGCAGGGAGAAAATCCGGAGTTCTAATCCGAGTCCTCGGTGACCACCCGCACTCCCTCGATTTTCTTCTTTACCGGATAGTTCCCCAGCAGGGCAAAGTCGGTATCGATGGTTTTGACAAAAAGCCGGACCCTGATTTCTTTCCAGGCATAGGTATTGAGAAAGAATTCTTTCTTACTGGAAGCGCTGTATCCCAGATCGGATTTCATAGTCAGGATATTGCTGATCTCATCGGTGGCGAATTCACCTTCAATCTCGGTATTGAATCCTTCTCCCAGCAATTTCTCATCCTCCTGGATGAGAAATACGCCTTTGAAGATCAGTCCGTCAAAGGCCCGGGAACCGACATTCTTGACCTGGAACATGATCTTGGGAACGATGACGGTGGCTTCTTCTGTTTCCAGCTTGGTAACCCAGATGGAATCCATGGAAATAACCTCGATGGATTCACCGATTTCCCGGGTCTTCTTATTTCTTTTCTCCACACTTTCCTGATCGCGGATCTCCGTGCCTCCTTCCATCCCGGTGATCACCTGTTCGACCGGGTAGAGATCTCCAATCTGGGTGAAACTGGATCCCTTGGTGCGGGCAAAGATTTTCACCTGCATTTCTTTCCATTCATCCCGGTTTTCTATGAAAGCCTCCCGGGAACTGGCCTTGTATCCGTAATCCGCCTTGATTAGAATCTCCTCGCTGGTTTCTCCCGGGGGGAGGGGTTCCTGAAAAACCACCGCATCCCCGCTGCTGTGCACTTTCCCGCTATCGGTAAATTCAAATCGACCGTTTAAGTGCAAATACCGGATATCCTGATCGCTGACGTTTTTAAGCTTGATCCAGATCGCGGGAACGATACTCACCTCAAAGGGGGTAATCTTTTTATCGATCCAGCGGGTCTTGGTGGACACGACTTCCAGGGCATTTTGAACCTCTTCCCTGGACATCGATGACCGAATCAGGAAAAAGGTAATTACAGCGAATATGACCACCAGGATCAGACCGAAAATTTTTCTCTTCAAAGATTCCCTGTGGGATTTCTTTGATTCTTCTTCCAAATTCTTAAAGATATTATCGTTCATTAAAAGCCTCTCTTGAAATGGTATGTCCTCATTATAATACAAAAGCGGATCGAATGAAAACAATGGATAAAAAAAGGGAGAAGTGTCGCCACTTCTCCCTTTTAATATGTGAATCTTTCGGTTTCAGCGATTACACCACCCCGTTGGCATACATGGCATTGGCCACCTTGGTAAATCCGGCAATGTTGGCGCCCAGGGGGTAATTCCCCTTCTGCCCGTAGGCTTCGGCGGTTTCATAGGCGGCTTTGTGAATGCTTTTCATAATCTGTTGCAGCTTCTGATCCACTTCTTCACGGGTCCAGCTGTAGCGGAGGCTGTTCTGACTCATCTCCAGTCCGGAGACCGCCACCCCGCCGGCATTGGCCGCCTTTCCCAGGCCGTACAGGATATCGTTGTTCATAAAAACCTCGATTCCATCCGGGGTGGTGGGCATGTTGGCCCCCTCGGATATGGCCTTGACCCCGTTGTTCACCAGGTTTCGGGCATCTTTTCCGTTGATCTCATTCTGAGTGGCGCTGGGAAAAGCGAGATCCGCCTTGTGGTTCCAGAGGGGATTGTGATCCGTCCCCTTGTCGGCCGGAGTGTAAACGGCATGGGGATACTTCTCGGCATATTCCTTGATCCGTCCCCTCCGGACATTTTTCAAATCCATGACAAACTTGAGCTTGTCACGGTCAATTCCCTCTTCATCATAAATATATCCGCTCGAATCTGACAGGGTGACCGGTTTGGCTCCGAGATCCAGCAGTTTCTCGGTAGTGAACTGGGCCACGTTACCGGAACCCGATACCAGAGCGGTCTTCCCCTCAAGGGAATCCCCGACCGTTTTGAGCATCTCGGCGGCAAAATAGACGGACCCGTATCCGGTGGCCTCCGGACGGATCAGGCTGCCGCCGTACTCCAGTCCCTTCCCGGTCAGAACACCGGTATGTTCATTTCTGATTTTTTTGTAGTATCCATAAAGGTATCCGATTTCCCGGCCACCGACACCGATATCCCCCGCCGGAACGTCGGTATTGGGTCCGATGTGGCGGAACAGTTCTCTCATGAAAGCCTGGCAGAAACGCATTACTTCTCCGTCGGACTTTCCCTTGGGATCAAAATCCGAGCCCCCCTTTCCCCCGCCCATGGGCAGAGTGGTCAGGGAGTTTTTGAAAACCTGCTCAAATCCCAGAAATTTTATGATCCCCAGGTTTACCGAAGGATGAAATCTCAATCCTCCCTTGTAGGGACCGATCGCCATGTTGTATTCAACCCGGTATCCTTTGTTTACCTGGACCTGGCCGGCATCATCCACCCAGGGTACCCGGAACAGGATCGCACGGTCCGGTTCTACAATACGGTCGTAAATTCCGGCCTTTACAAACTCGGGATGGCGTTCAACTGTCGGTTCCAGGCTTTCCAGCACTTCTTCCACAGCTTGATGAAATTCCTTCTCACCAGGATTCTTTTCCTTTACTTTTTGCACCAAATCTTGCAATAAAGACATAGCCATATCTCCTTAAGTATTTTATTTTTAGATGAAAAAAAATATCCGTGAAGCACACCGAACGGATTGTAAATAAGATTCCTGTGTAATCATGGATTTACAACAAAAAATAGCAAAGATTTTATTAAAAGTCAATTTTTTTCCCCTACCCCCCAACGAACAATCACGAAACAGTCAGTGATCCAGCAGGGAGCGGATGGAATTGGCGATTCTCTGCAGATCGATGGGCTTGATGATGACGTCACCGATCCCCAGATCATCGGTAATCTGTTTCTGGACCACGTTGTAGTAGCCGGTACACATGATAATCGGGATGTCAGCATCCGTTTTTCGTATTCTGCGGATCAACTCCAGCCCGTTCATCTTGGGCATGGAATAATCGGTGATGACCAGATGGATCTTTTTGGAAGCTTTCTGGTAAAATTCCAGGGCTTCGACGCCGCTGTTCAACACCGTTACCTTGTATTTCAACTCTTCCAGCAATTTCTCCATGGCCGTGGCCAGCGGACCATCGTCTTCCACCAGCAGGATACTTTCCGACCCTCCGGGAATTTCCTTTTTGCGGGTCTTCTTTTTATGGATCACCTCCACGGTGGTGGGCAACAGTATGGAGAAGGTAGTGCCGGCCCCCGGTCGGCTGTAAACCGATATATGGCCCCCGTGACTGGTCACGATGCCGTGCACCACTGCCAGGCCCATTCCGGTGCCTTCGCTGGCCTCCTTGGTGGTGAAGAAGGGTTCGTAAATCCGGTCCAGGATTTCCGGCTTGATCCCGTGACCGGTATCGCTGATTGAAATCCGCACATATTTACCGGGATACAACCCCTCGTACAAGCCCGCTTCCAGTTCTTCTTCGCCGAGTTTGATCTCGATGATCCCGCCCCCTTCCTTCATGGCGTGGGCGGAATTTGTGCCCAGGTTCATGATGACCTGATGGATCTGGGTGGGATCCGCCAGAATGAAAACTCCCTCCGCATCTATTTTCGAAACGATCTCGATCTCGTCCGGCAGGGTGGAATCCAGCAGGCGGATCGCCTCCTTGACGATCAACCCGATCTGGGTCGGCTGCTTCTCGGTCCGGTCACTGCGGCTGAAAGTCAGGATCTGTTTGACCAGCTTGGTGGCCCGTTTGGATCCGGTCAGAATGGCTTCCAGATGCTTTTTGATCGCCCCCCTTTTCCGAATATTCCGGCGGGCCAGTTCGGCATACCCGATGATACCGCTCAGGATATTGTTGAAATCGTGGGCAATTCCTCCGGCCAGGGTACCCAGGGCTTCCATCTTCTGAGACTGGATCAGCTGTTTCTCCATGTTAAGCTGATTGGTGATATCCCGGGTGGTACTGGCCATCATGGCTCCCTGCTCGGTGGCGATGGTGAAATACAGCTGCTGAATATCCCTGAACTGTCCATCCGGCCGCATGATGGTGGATACCTGGAGGTTGTTTTGAAAAGGATTGATCCCGGAATGGAAAAATTTATCCCACTTTTCCGTGATCTGCTGGAGATTCTCCCGGGTCTTCTTTTCGGTCGGAAGGCACTGATACTCGATATCCCATATCTTTTTTCCCACCACTCCTTCTCTTTTCAGACCGTAGATATTTTCCTGGCCGGTATTCCATTCAATAATGGCGCCCTGTTCATCGATCAGGATAATACCGTCCAGGGACTTTTCAATAATGCTGCGAAACTTTCTTTCACTTCGGGAAATTTCCTGCTCTGCTTTTTTTCGAACGTTGATTTCCTGTTTCAATTTTTTGATGGCAATCAACACCTCCAGGGTCCGTTCATTGACCATCTCTTCCAGGCGGTACTGGTAGCGGTGGAGTTCTTCTTCCATCCGCTTTCTTTCGGTGAGATCATGGATAATTACCATCCACGCCGGTTTTTCATCCATGTAGATGTCCTGGGTCTTCATTTCACAGATCAGCTGCCGGCGTTCTTTGGTGATATGGGTAAAGGTATCCAGGGATTCGGTATCCTTGTGATCGATGATCTTACGAAGACGGCCGTAATCCTCCGGCAGATGAAGATCAAAGAGGGTCATCTGCAGGACCTCATCATATGAATATTTGTAGGTTCTCAGGGCGGCCTGGTTACAGTGAAGGAATTTATAGGTAACGGCATCGTAGATGAAAACCGGATCGGCAATGTTGTTTAAGAGCAGATTGTATTTCTTCTGGTATTCCTGGTCTACCCGCTTGTCCCGGATTTTCTGAATGCGGGTGATCTCGTCCAGTTTTTTTCGCAATTCCTTGTTCTCATACTGGAGATCCTCAATCGATTTGTCCGATAGATTTTTTTTCCTTTCCATCGATCATATCCCGCCTTGGACTCCAACCGGGCCCTATGCCCCATATTTTACGAAAGAACAACCAAAATATCAAGCCTCAGGCATCAGATCGGGTTTTCTTGCCGGACGACCCGGGAATCGCCCTGTTCTTCTTTCCCAAAAGATCCCGATCCTTTCGGAAAAGGAATATCATTCCACCGATCCCCCCGCCGAGCAGGCGGATACCCAGGTCGATGGCCTCCACTCCCATGGCCTTTGAGGATGCCAGCCCCATCAATCCCGAAAAACTGGCAGTCCTGACCCCCAGGCCGTTGACCGCCGGAATCACCATCAAGAGGAAGATGACCACCGGCACCTTCAACATGCAATCACCAAAACCGATGGACACTCCGATACCCCGGAGAATAAAAAAATAGTAGATCACCATGTTGAATTGATGGACCAGACTGACCAGTATCGCTCCTGCCAGATACCGGGGGCATCGGTAATACTCAAATACCGCTTCATAACATTCGGCGAGGAAACGATGCAATTTGGCCGGGAGGGGCTTTTCAGCCCGGCGCAAAAGAAAACGGGCCACCCGGGGTACCGACAGGGTGATCAAGACCAGGAAGAATACCAGCGCCCCCAGCAGGAAAATGATCATATTTCCCCCGGAGGGCACCAGTAACCGGGTACGGTATTTCAAAAGAAAAGCCAGGAAGGCGATAATGGCCAGGGCCACAAGCCCGGTTAATCTCTCGAGGATCACCACGGTCACCGATTTGCTGGTTTTCCCCATCAGCTTCTGTGATTTCATCACCCGCAGGGAATCCCCTCCCACCGTGGACGGGAGAAAATTATTAAAGAAGGCCGCCATCAGGTAATAGGCAAACAGCTCCCTCAACCGAATCTCCCGGGAGTAGACTTTCAACAGCAGGAGCCACCGGAAGCTCATCAGAAAGAGACCTATAAAAATCAGGGAAAAGGCAAGTATGATCAGGGATATCCGGGTACCCTGCAGGTGCTGGACAATGGTGGCCAGCGCCGTCTGAATCCCCCCGTGTTTGCGGGACAGGCTGACCAGGAAATAGGTAACCAGGCCCGCGCTCACCGACAACCGAAGCAGAAAGGATGTGAGCTTGGAGATCCTCATACGGCACTCTCCGGGCAGGGCCGGACCGGCTCGCCTCGATGGCCGGCGAGGCCGGGGATACGGTTCAACGGCAACTACTGGTTCTGGTCCTGGAATTCCTTCATGAACCCAACCAATGTCTTGACCCCTTCCCGGGGCATGGCATTGTAAATGGAAGCCCGACAACCGCCCACACTGCGATGACCCTTCAATCCGATCAGGCCGGCCCGGGTGGATTCCTGTATAAATTTCTGTTCCAGTTCCTCGCTGGGCAGCCGGAAGGTAACGTTCATTCGGGAACGGTCTCTGGGATCAGCGGTTCCCCGGTAAAATTCGCTGGCGTCAATCAGGTCGTAAATCATGGCGGCTTTCTGCTCATTCCTTTCTTCCATGGCCGCGACTCCTCCCTGGGCCTCCAGCCACTCCAGCACCAGACCGACGATGTAGATCGCAAAGCAGGGGGGGGTGTTCAACATGGAATTTTTGGCCGCCAGTTTTCTGTAATTCACCATGGTGGTGGTGTCATCCCGGGTAGATTGCATCAGGTCGTCCCGGATGATCACCATGGTAACCCCGGCCGGTCCCATATTTTTCTGGGCCCCGCAGTAAATCAGCCCGAATTGAGACACATCCAGCTGTCGGCTGAAAATATCCGAAGACATGTCGGCCACCAGGGGCACATTGCCGGTATCCGGAAAATCCCGGTACTGGATCCCGCCAATGGTCTCGTTGGACGTCAGGTGCACATAGCGGGCGTCCGAAGACAGGTCCGGATCCCGGGGAATATAGGAGAAATTCTTGTCCTCCGAGGAAGCGGCCACATGCACGTCGCCAAACAAACGGGCTTCTTTGATGGCCTTGGTGGCCCAGGCACCGGTGTTGATATAATCCGCCCGGCCTCCCCGCAGCAGATTCATGGGAATCATCCCGAACTGCAAAGTGGCCCCTCCCTGTAAAAACAGAATGCTGTAGTGATCGGGAATATTCAGCAGTATCTTTGCCCGGGCCACGGCATTGTCGATGACCTGTCCAAAATCCTTGGACCGGTGACTGATCTCCATAATAGACAAACCCGTTCCGTTAAAATCCAGTAATTCATCCTGGGCCTTCTTCATCACCTCCAAGGGAAGAATGGCCGGTCCGGCATAAAAATTATACTTCCTCTGCATGGGGTACCTCCTGATGGGATTTAAAAATATATTATACATCATTTGCCCAAATAATCAATCGAAGACCATCCGCCCGGCGGAATCACCGCCCGTTTCCAGATCCCCATCTTGCCCGGGGGAGAACACCTCTTTTCAATATACCACAACCGGTATCAAAACCACAGGACCCCATCCTTCCAAATTGTCCGCAAATGGTATACAATCAGCCTGTGAAACCCAAAGGCGATCCCCTTGAACAGTTCGACCCGGACTACCTGGTGACCCTGGACGAAATTTACCACAGCCACTGGTGTGCCGGCCGGAAGCTGCGCATCGAGCTGCTCCGGGAGGCCGTGGCCCATTTCTGGCCTGAAGGACATCCCACGGCCCTGATCCATGTAACCGGGACCAACGGGAAAGGATCAGTGATCTACTACCTCGAACAGGGCCTTCGGGCCTATGGGGACGTGGGGGCCTGGAACGGCCCCCATCTATTCGACTACGCGGAACGGTTTCATATCAACTGTCAGCCGGTGTCTCACCCGGATATCGTCAGGACCTACCGGGAGAAGATCGTCCCCTACCAGAGCGGTCTGGCCCGACGGAACCTCGACCACACCCTCAGTTTTGCCGAAATCGGGATTCTGGTTTCCCTCCACCTTTTTGAACGGTATCAGGTGAAATGGGGAATGATGGAGGTGGGAGCCGGAGGCCGTTATACTCCCCTGATGGCCCTGAAGGTCGCGGCCTGTGTGCTGACCAACATCGGGGATGATCATACCAAGACCCTGGGAACTGAAAAATGGCAGCGGGTACTGGAAAAGGCCGGTATCGCCCGTACCGGGGTGCCCTTTTTTACCGCCGACCGGGGAACCACCGCGGGGTACGTGGCCAAGACCATCCGCGCCCAGGGGGGACGGATATCGCCTCTGAGCGAAAAGGAAGAAGAGGCCGTTGCCCGGCGGCTGCCCCGGGCCCCGCTTTTCAAGATACGAAACCTGGCACTGGCGGTCAAGATCATCCGGCACTTTTATCCCCGATTTGAATTCGATCCCTCGCTGTTTAGACGGGAACTGCCGGGCCGGTTCTCGTACGTGGCCCCCAATATCATCGCCGATGTGTCCCACAATTCAGACAAGGTGAAAAGTTTTATCCAGCACCTGAAGTCCACCCACCCGGGACGGAAGTTCAAATTCATCCTGGGACTCACCCGCAAACGGAAAGCCGACCAGGTTTTCAAACCCCTGCTCGACATATCCAGCCGCATCGTGATTACGTCCGCCTCCTATGCCGGCCGGGATCCGGAGGAAGTATTCCGGGAACTCAAGCAGGCCGGATTTAAAAACCTCAAAATCACCCCGGATCCCGAACAGGCTTTCCGGGAAGAACGGCAGAATCTGTCGGCAGATGATATCCTGGTGCTCACCGGGTCGGCTTACATGATCGAACAGGCCCTGAACAAGGATCCCTTTGTCAAACATCTCAACCGAACCTACGGTCGCCGCTATCAATAGGTTTTCAGGTCAAATGGCAGGTTCTGGAATCCCTGATAACCGGTTTTCAACGGATTCACCGGGGCAAAAACCGGCCGGCGGATTCCGTGTAATCCCGAAAGGCGGATTAAAGGCATCCCGCATCAACTCCGTTACCCGGCTTGAATTCTCAGGATAAGAAGCGGAATACCGACCCACAGGAGGATGAAACCGGCGATCCGGTTCTACCCCTCCCAGAGAGGGGAGCGTTCCCGCAGGCCCTGAACAATCCCCGGCAGCACTTCGATCAGTCGATCGGCATCGGCATCGGTGTTGTTTTTCCCCAGGCTGATTCGCAGGCTGCCGTGGGCATCCTCGTGACTCAGGCCCATGGCCAGCAGCGTATGAGAGGGTTCCAGGGATTTGGACGAACAGGCGGAACCGGAGGAGAGGGCGATCCGATGCTGTTCCAGCAGGGCGATGATCGATTCGCCTTCGATGAAACGGATGGAGAGGTTCAGGGTATTGAACAACCGGTGATCCAAATCCCCGTTGATCTGCACCTGGGGAATTTTCTCCAGCAGGGCCCTTTGAATCCGGTCCCGCATTTTCCGAATCCGTTCACGGTATTCCTTGGTTTCGGTGACCACCTGCCGGGCGGCCTCTCCGAATCCGACGATTCCGGGAACATTCTCGGTCCCGTTGCGCAGTCCCTTCTCATGCCCTCCCCCGTGAATCATGGGGACCAGTTTGATCCCTTTCTTCCTGTAAAGAATTCCCACCCCTTTGGGACCGTAAATCTTATGGGAGGAAAAACTGGCCAGGTCCGCGTCCAGGTTCTTGACATCCACCGGGATCTTGCCCAGAGCCTGAACCGCATCGGTGTGGAAAAGGATCCCGTGCCGGTGGCAAATCCGGATGAGCTCGGTCACCGGTTGAATGACCCCGGTTTCGTTGTTGGCGGTCATTACCGACACCAGGCGGGTATTCTTCCGGATCGCCCGGGACAAATCCCCGGGTTTCACCCGCCCCCCGGGGTTCACGGGCAGGTAGGTCACCGCATACCCCTCTCTTTCCAGGAATTCAAAGGTATTCTTGACCGCCGGATGTTCAATCCGGGAAGTAATGATATGACAGTCATCCTTCAAAAACCGTCTGACGACCCCCTGGATGGCCAGGTTATCGGATTCCGTACCCCCGGAGGTGAAGAAGACCTCCTCAGGGGAAGCATTGAGGGCCCGGGCCAGCTTGCTGCGGGCTTCCTCCACCGCCGAACGGGCCTGCCGGGCAGTCTGGTAAAAGGAGGAAGGATTGTGAAACCGGTCGTGAAAAAAACCGTTCATCACCTCCAGCACCCGTTCGTCTACCGGAGTGGTGGCATTGTAGTCGAAATAATGTTCCCTTTTATTGCCCATGCGGCCTCCTGATCTCAAGGGTAATCTATTTTATTACCTTTCAATCTGATCATAACCCTTATGGGAAATCCTGTCAAGGTATGTCCGGGTATCCGTTCTTCTCCGGGCCGGGTGGAAGGCGGAACTCATCGGTGTATCCTCCGGAAATATTCATCAAAAAAGGAATCCAGATCCAGGTTGCCCCCGCTGATGATGGCCCCCGCCGCCTTACCGGCCAACAGATCCTGCCGGGCCATCATCCCGGCCAGGGCCACGGCACCGGAGGGTTCGGTCACCAGTTTCATTCTCTCCCACAGGAATTTCATGGCCCGGACGATCTGATCGTCCGAGACGGTAATGATCTGATCCACCCCCTTCTGCAGAATGGAAAAGGTCCTCTGGCAGAGTGAGGTGCGCAGGCCGTCGGCGATGGTGTCCGGATAATCACTGGGATAAATCCGCCCGTCCCGCAGCGATCGGAATCCGTCATCCGCCAGTTCCGGTTCCACCCCGATCACCCGGCAGGGAGGATCAAATCCCCGGGCGGCCAGGACGGTCCCGCTCAGCAAACCGCCTCCTCCGAGGGGACTGAACAGGAAATCCAGTTTTTTTTGTGCCTCCAGGAATTCCAGAGCCACCGTTCCGGCCCCGGCGATTATCAAATCGTCATCATAACCGTGTACCAGGGTATATCCGTGTTTCCGAACCAGTTTACCGCACACGGTTTCCCGGGACCGCATACTGTTTTCACATCGAACCACCCGGGCGCCGTAGCCCTCCACGGCCCGGACCTTCACCCCCGGGGCGTTGGCCGGCATCACCACCACCACCCTGATTTTCAACAATACGCCGGCCAGGGCCAGGGCCTGCGCATGGTTCCCGCTGGAATGGGTGATGACCCCCTTTTCCTTCATTTTCGGGGGCAGGTGGGAAAGCCGGTTACAAACTCCCCGAAATTTGAAGGAGCCGGTACGCTGCAGGTTCTCAGCCTTTAAAAAACACCGGGCCTGCAGGCGATCATCCAGTGTGCGTGAGGTGAACAGCGGTGTCTTGCGGACCAGCCCCCCGATGGTGTCCCGGGCCTGAAGGATATCCGCGTACCGGACCATTCCTATGTGTCAATCCTATCTTATCCGGATCTCATTGTCACTGAAATAGCGAATCAGCAGGTTGAAAGCTTCTCCGCCTTCCGCCATTTGACTGCCCTCTTCGTCGTAGATCTTGAAATGGGGGATGGAATTGAGGTTGAACTGCCGGGCCAGGGGCGATCCCCAGTCGATGCCTCGAATCCCCGGACGATTGATATCGATCTTGATCACCACCTTGTCCGGAGACTTTTCAACCAGTTGCTCCAGATAGGGTGCGATGCGCACACAGGGAGGGCAGAATTCACTGTAAAAATCAATTATATTGATCTTGCCCGCAACCAAGAATTGCTTCAGGTCGATTTCTGCACCGGGATTTTCGCTGTTAACCGCCTTCAAACCGCCGGCCGCTGCCAGGCTTCCAATGACCAGGAGGCTCAACATTCCGATCATGGCGGAAATCGCGATTCCTTTATTTCGGTTCATCATTACTGACTCCTTTCGATGTTTGGTAGCATTATACCATATTTTACCCCTCCCGGGCCAGTCCCGGGCGACCCCGATGACGGGCAGACAAAGATGATTGAAAAAAATCCGGTTCTGTGATACATATTAACCTTGTGATTCTGTCAAGATGAAAAGAGACGCATGTCAGGAAAACAGGGCACATCAATAACAGCGGAGGCCACATGGATGCCATCACCAGTTTTATCATCAAGCTGAATCAATATATCGGCAGCAAGGGGGCCTGGTTTCCCTACGTGCTGCTGGGGACCGGTGTATTTTTCACCCTTTACCTGAAATTTCCGCAGTTGCGGTATTTTTTTCACGCCATCAGAATCACCCGGGGGAAATACGAGCGGAAAGGCGCCCAGGGAGATACCACCCATTTCCAGTCCCTGGCCACGGCCCTGTCCGGCACCGTGGGCACCGGAAATATCGGGGGGGTAGGACTGGCGCTTTACATCGGAGGACCGGCGGCCCTCTTCTGGATGTGGTGCACCGCCTTCTTCGGCATGACCCTGAAATTCGTCGAATGCACCCTGTCTCATAAATACCGGGAAGTGGACGACCGGGGAGGAATCTCCGGCGGACCCATGTATTACATGAAAAACAAGCTCAACAAAAAATGGATGGCCACCATTTTTGCCATCGCCACCATCCTTTGCACCTTTGGCACCGGCAACATGCCCCAGATCAACAACATCGCCTCCTCGGCCCAGCTGTCCTTCAACATCGAACCCTGGATCACCGGCGCGGTGCTCTCGGTCTTTCTTTTCCTGATCATCATCGGCGGCATCAAAAGGATCGCCAAGGTCACCGAGCGGGTCGTCCCTCTCATGGCGGTGGTGTACATCATCGGGGCCTTCCTGGTCATCTTCACCAATTTTGCCAATATCATCCCGGCCTTTAAATCCATCTTTATCAGTTTGTTCAGCGGCAGCGCGGCCATCGGCGGGTTTTTGGGGGCCACTTTTTCCTTTGCCTTTACCAACGGGGTGGGGCAGGGGATCTTCTCCAACGAAGCCGGACAGGGTTCAGCGGCCATTGCCCACTCGGCCGCCCGGGCGGAAGAACCGGTCTCGGAAGGCATCGTCTCCATCCTGGAACCTTTTGTGGACACCCTCCTGATCTGCACCCTCACCGGATTGACCATCCTGGCCTCGGGGGCCTGGATCGACAAGACCGAGAATGTCTTCCAGCGGGTGGATATGCATGTGATCCAGGGGACATACAATGAGGAGGATCCTGAGCATGTCCGCCAACTGTCCGATTTTATCAACAACCCCAAAGGCCGTGCCAACGATATCCGGCCCTTCAGCGGTATTCTGAAAGTTGAGGACGGACGAATGGCCGAGGGGCAGAACATCACCATCCTGCACGCCCGTTCCATTGCCGAGAATATGACCTTCAGTGAGAACAACGAGCCGGTCACCGGCGAAATCCGGGTGGAAGAAGGAAAGCTCTCCAACCCATCCATTGAAATCCGGGGGGATTCCAGGATTCACAGTGCCAAACTCACCACCTTCGCCTTCAGCAGAAGTTTTCTGGGAAGCAACGGTAAGTACATCGTCACCATCGGACTGATCCTCTTTGCCTTCTCCACCGTGATTTCCTGGTCCTACTACGGCGGGAGGGCCATCACCTACCTGCTGGGGTCCGGATTCGTAATGCCCTACCGGATGGTATACATCCTGATCTTTTTCATCGGTTCCTTCACCGAAGTGACCATCGTGTGGAAGATCGCCGAAGTGGCCATCGTACTGATGGCCCTGCCCAATCTGATCGGAATCCTGTTGCTGTCCAAGGACATGAAACTCTCGGTAAAGGAATACTGGGCCTATTTCAAAGAAAAATATCCCAAAGAAGCCGAAGACATCCGGATCCGGGAGCTGAAGTCCTGATCAACCGCCGTGGGCCAGGTGAAAAACCCCCACCCGGGCACCGTCCTGGATGGTGAATTCGTCGTACTCTTCCCTGGGAACCAGGGTATCGTTGACGGTAACGGTGATCAGGGTGTAGGTGTAGCCGAGTTGCTCCAACAGGTCCCGGACGGTCATTCCCGGCATGTACTCTACCCGGTCCCGGTTGTTGACCAGGATCATTAAATACTCTCCCCCTCGGGATTGATCAGCAGGGCCAGGGCGGTGTTGGCCTGCATATGGGCCACCAGTCCCACCCGGGCAGCGGAGAGGCCCCGTTCCTCCCCGTTCTTCTGGTCGCCGCATACAAAGATCCGGCCGGATTTTTCCACTCTCAGCTCACCGGTGTGTCCGATACCGGAAAGACCGCTGCCCACGATCACGGGACGGTCGGGATATTGCCGGGACCAGGATTCCACCAGCCAGATCTTGGATTCCCCCCGGTCGAAGGCCTCGATCAAAATGTCCGCCGCGGCAAAAAACTGATGGATGTTGGCCGGGGTCAGCTTTACCGGGTGCAGGGTAAGATTCACCCCGGGGTTGATCCGGCGCAGGTGAGCCGCCAGGGCGGTTACCTTGGTTTTCCCCACATCCTCCAGGAAATAATGCTGGCGGTTTAAATTGGATTTTGCCACCCGGTCAAAATCCGCCAGGATCAGCCGCCCCACGCCGGAGCGTACCAGGGCGACGGCGGCATTGGAACCCAGTCCCCCGCACCCGGCCACCGCCACGGTGGCCCGTTGCAGGACCTCAAGTGATCCCGGAACATTGCGGCTGAAGAGTTCGCTTTTCATCACCCCGGGGGAAACAGAAGGTTTTATCCTTCCTGGTCATCCTTGACAATCTCCACCAGTTCCGGCAGGTCAATGCCCAGTTCCCTGAGGCGTTCGATCTTGGGAACCCCGTCCCGGGTCCAGCCTCTTCTCTTGTAGGCGGCATCCACCACTTTGTTGTACCGGTCCATCCGGTGCTGCCGGAGGATATCCATCTTTTCCCGGGTGGATTTACCCTCCGGATCCACTCCCGCCTCTTCCTTGAGCTGCCGGTCATACCGGTCCTGACGGGATTCATACTCCCGGATCGTGACCGGGCCCACCGCCCGGTAGGGGGGCATGTCATCCTTGCGGGTCCCAAAGCCCAGCATCCGAATCATGATTCGCTGCAGGTTGTGAACACGGGCGGACTCATCCAGCATTCCCTGTTCATCGATGGGTTTGCCCAGCATCCCCTCATAGAATTTAAAAAAATCCTCCACGTGGCCGGGAACCTTGGCCGCCACCTGGGGTTTGTATTTGCTGTTGTCCGCCGGCACCACATCATTCCATATCAGTTTGCACAGACCGTGCAGTCCGAACCAGGTCCGCCAGAGAGGATAATAGAGCAGGGCCTCGGCCTTGTCTTCAAAGGAAGGAATCTGGTTGTTGACCATATCCATGAATATCAGCCAGGCTTCGTCATGCTGGGGTCCTTTGACAGCCATGGTGTAACCGGCCTGCTGGGCCAGGGATTCCTTGCAGACGTATTCCGAATATTCCAGGCCCTTGACCTCCATCCCGATGTCACGAATGAAATCGGCGTCCCCCCGGCCCTCCCGGATCCACTTCTCCTTCAGGTACCGAATGCCCTTGCCCACTTCCACTCCAAATCCGCTTCCCCGGGCCATTTCGTGCAGGCACTCCAGCACTTCCCCGGTGGACCCGAACTTCAACTCTTTGCCCCCGGTAACCTGAGAATCGATGATGCCGTTTTCGTAGCATTCCATCACAAAGGCCATGCAGGTGCCCACGGAGATGGTGTCCACTCCATAGGTATCACAATAGAAGTTGAATTCCACGGTGAAATCCGCATCAAAACAGCCCATGTTGGCCGCAGCGGCTGCCGTTTCATACTCGGGACCGTCCACGGACACCGTTTCCCCCCGGTAGGGACCGGTCTTGAGGACAAAACCATCCACCACTTTGGCGCAGGCCATGGAACACCCTTTCCAGCACCCATCGGCCATCCCCTGGGTAAAATAATGTTTCTTGAGGTTGGGAGACTCCAGCTTCCAGGCTTCCTTATGGGATCCGTACTGGTAATTCATCACCGGCAGCAGATCGTAGGCGTTCATCACCTCTACGATATTGGCGGTCCCGACCTGCCGCATCCGGCACTGTTGCGCGTCCAGAGTGGCCATTTCCGCATTGATTTTCATCCCGTATTCCCGAATCAGCTCCGGATCCGCGGGATGGTTCAGATCGTCCACAATCTCGATGGCCCCGGTGGGGCATACGTAGGCGCAGGAAGTACACCCCACGCAATGGGGATCCATTTCCCGGAAGGGCATGGTCAGGTGCCGTTTGATCCCGCGCCCGGCAAAATCCAAAATCCGCTCCTGGATGAATTCATTACAGGCCCGAACGCAATGCCCGCAGAGAATACAGGCTTTGGGATTTTCATCGGTGAGATGGCTTTTAAACCGCTCCTTGTCAGTGGCCCCGCAGAGCTTGGCGATATTCTGGATCAGGGGCACATTGGGCCAGCGGCCCAGGTACATCTCCGCCAGCCGCTTGCGATGGCTCTCCACTTTTTCTGTCCGGGTGAAGACCTTCATCTCGTTGCGGACCGGGTAATTGCAGGAAGTGACAAATTTTCTCTTTCCCCGGATCTCGATCTCCACCATACACAGCCTGCAGGTCCCGCTGGGGGTCAGGTCCTTGTGATGGCAGAGAGTCGGAACCTGAAAGCCGTTTTCCAGCAGTATCTTCAAGAGATAGGCATCCCTGGGCACCTCGATGGTTTTTTTATCATTAACGGTTACCTTGTACTTTTCTGTGGCCATTAGATTACCTCCACGGCATCGAATTTGCATACTTCATAACAGATGCCGCATTTGATGCACTTTTCAGGATCAATGGTGTGCATCTCCTTGACTTCGCCGGTGATCGCGTCTACCGGGCACCGCTTGAAACAGACGTGACAACCGGTACATTGATCGTTGATGGTGTACCGGATCAGGGATTTGCACACCCCGCCCCGGCATTTTTTCTCCTCGATATGCTCTTCGTATTCATCGCGAAAATACCGGAGGGTGGAGAGAACCGGGTTGGGGGCCGACTGCCCCAGCTGACACAGGCTGGCGTCCCGCACGGTCTCGCAGATCTCCTCCAGTTCCCGGATGTCCTCCTTCCGTCCCTTCCCTTCGGTGATCCGGGTCAGGATCTCGTTCAGGGCGAAAAGCCCCTCCCGGCACGGGGTGCATTTCCCGCAGGATTCATCCATCAGGAAATGGATGAAATAGCGGGCGACATCCACCATGCAGGTGCGGTCATCCATCACGATCATACCCCCGGAACCCATCATCGATCCGGCCTCGGTGAGACTGTCAAAATCAACCGGCATGTCCAGTTTGGATGCCGGGATGCATCCTCCGGAAGGGCCGCCGGTTTGCACCGCCTTGAAAGAGCGTCCGTGGGGAATCCCCCCCCCGATCTCCTCGATGATCTCCCGGAGAGTGATTCCCATGGGAACTTCCACCAGACCGGTGTTGTTGATGTCTCCCACCAGGGAGAAGACCTTGGTCCCGGAAGATCCGTTCCAGGGATTCTCACTGACATCTCCGGACCCGATGGCCGCAAACCACTCGGCCCCTTTCTCAACGATCACGGGGATATTGGCCCAGGTTTCCACATTGTTGAGCACGGTGGGCTGTCCCCGGTAACCGGACTCGGTGTTGTGGATATACTTGGGCCGGGGTTCGCCGGCCCGGCCGGACATCGACGTCATCAGGGCGGTACTTTCACCGCATACAAACGCCCCCGCCCCCCGGTGAATGGCGATATCGAAAGTAAAATCGGTACCCAGGATTTTTTCTCCCAGCAGACCGTATTCCCGGGCCTGAACCAGGGCCTTTTTCAACCGCTCCATGGCCAGGGGATACTCCTTGCGGATATAGATGAACCCGTCCCGGGATCCCAGGGCATAGGCGCCGATCAGCATTCCCTCGATGACGGTATGGGGATCCGTTTCAATGATCGATCGGTCCATGAAGGCACCGGGGTCCCCTTCATCCCCGTTACACACCACGTACAGCGGTTTTTGCAATTTTTGGGCGGCGTCACGGCCGGACTTCCATTTTACCCCCGTGGGGAAACCGCCCCCTCCCCGGCCCCGGATACCGGATCGCATGACCATATCCACGATCCCTTCGGGATCCTTTTCTTCCAGCACTTTTTTCAACCCCCTGTACCCTCCCCGGGCCAGGTAATGATCGATGTTTTCCGGATCGATCAGACCCTTGTTGCGCAGGGCGATCAACTGCTGCTTGCTGAAAAAGGAGATATCCTCCAGAGAAGGGGTCACCCTGCCGGAAACCGGATCCTTGTGCAAAAGGCGCTCCAGGGGCTTTTTCTCCACCAGATGGCTCTCCACCAGTTCTTCGCAGTCCGCTTCCCGGATCTTCTGGTAGAAGGTCCCGTCGGGCTGCATCACGCAGATGGGACCCACGGCGCAAAACCCGTTGCATCCGGTTCCCACCACCAGGTAGTGCCGATCCAGTCCCTTGGCCTTGAGCACCTCTTCCAGCTTACGCTTGATATCAAATCCCCCTGCTGACACGCATCCGGTACCGTTGCATACCATCAGCATACCCTGATACCGGCGCTGCTTTTCCTGTTCGCTTCTGGCGGCGTTGGACAAACTGTTTATGGTCAATTTTGACATGGCTGTTCTCCCTTTTTTATTGCGCTGCCTTTTTTTTCAGGATCTTCTGTACATCCTTTGCTTCCACATTCCCGATCACCTCCTCCCCGATCTTGATCACCGGGGCGATGGAACAGGCACCCAGGCAGGCGACAGCTTCCAGGGTGAACTTCTTGTCCGGCGTGGTCTGGGAGGTTTCGATTCCCAGTTCCCGTTCGAAAGAATCCAGGATCTTGGCCGCTCCCTTGACATGACAGGTAGTGCCCATGCAGACCTCGATCACATGTTTGCCCTTCTCTTCCAGACTGAAGGATTTGAAAAAAGTGGCAATGTGATACAGGTAGGCCTTGGGGGTGCCGGTCTGGGCGCAGATCACATCCAGGGCCACCGGCGGGATGCAACGGAAACGATCCTGAACATCCTGCATGATCTCGATCGCATAATCGGGATCATTCTGCCACTTCTCGCAGATGGTCACGATCTCCGTCCCGCAATCGCACTTGGGCAGCTCCTTGGGTACCACCATGTCCTCCACCTTGCTCTTCGCCACCCGCCACGCGGGACTGATATCCCGGTTCTTCACCACGATGGCCTTTATCTTTTTATTGCGAAAGACCGTTCCGATTCCTCCCCGGCCGGCCTGCTTCAGCCGGGCCACCCGCCGACGCCAGTCGTAAAAGGAAAAATTCAACACCCCCATGTGGGTATGCTCCGCCCCCCGGCCGGCGGCCACCACCGAAATATTGCGTTTATCCAGCTCATCATCCGCATACATCTCGGTCAGTTCCTCGGCCACCAGATGGGAGTCGATGCTCTCCAGGGGAGCTTCTTCGATGGTGACTTTCCCCTTGACGGCATCGATTACCACGATCACATCCCGGGATGCCTTGCCCACCACCACCAGGGCATCGAAACCGGAAAACTTCAGATAAGGGCCGAAAAAACCTCCCACGTTGCAATCCATCACCGAGTGGGTGAGGGGAGAAAGGGCGGTGACCAGAGTCTTGCCGGAACCCGGGAAAGAAGTGGTGCCGCCCAGGGGGCCGGGGGAAAAACAGATCGGGTTTTCCGGATCGTTCCACCGGGTATCCTTCCGGATCTCCTGAAACATGAACCAGAGATCAAATCCTTTGCCGCCGGTCCAAAGGTCGATCATCTGCTGCGTGACCGGCAAGATGGTGGCCGAGTTGTTTCCCAGATCCACCCGCAGCGCCCGCCGGGCGTATCCCCGGTTCAGCTGTACCACCTCAAAGGGAAATTCATGCAGAACTTTATGGGCATTTTTCACCATCTCGATGTCCTGTTGCGACATGTCTGTACCTCCAGTTAATCCAAAGTTGTTATGCTTGATCCACCACCGGTGCTGAATGCCTCATGGTAACCGGTGAAATGTGTAGAATCATCATCTCTATGAAATATTATATTAGAAGAAATGGCCGCTCTTGTCAATAGAAAAAGGGGGTTTTGTCCGGGTCCGGGGGGAGGGCAACGCGATCCCGGAACCGCAAGGGATTTGATGGACCGGAAGGTTCCGGGATCCATTCCAGGAGGCTGCCGCCGCCGGACGGGAAAAGGGAAACCGTTGAATTATTCCAGATCCGCTCCGGTGGTGGTGGTAATCAGTTTGCCGTGTTTGACCCCTTTGACACTCTTGAGGGCCTGGGAAATGGTCCGGATCCGGCGGCTGTCCCCCCGCAGGATGATGACCTCCAGGCAGTGATCGTGGTCGATGTGGATATGGGTGGTGGACAGGATCTCCTGGACGTAATGGTGCTGCAAATCGGTCAGCTTCTCCGAGAGGTTCCGCTGATGGTGATTGTAGACAATGCTGAAGACCCCCATGGTGGTCTTGCCCTTCTGGCGGGTGGACCATTCATCCTCGATCAGCCGGTCCCGGATCAGGTCCCGGATGGCCTCGGAGCGATTGGTGTATCCCTGCTTCTTGATCAGTTTGTCAAAACGTTCCAGAAGGGCCTCATCCAGGGACATGCCAAAGCGGGTCAGATCGCCCATATCAATGCCCCGCCTGCAACCGGCCGTCTATCAGTTTGTAGGGGCAGTCGGCCTCCCGGGCGAACTGCTCGTTGTGAGTCACCACCACGCAGGTCAGGCCCCGGTCTTTGATCAGCCCCTTGAGGAACCGGAAAATCTTCTCCCCGGTTTTGTAATCGATATTGCCGGTCGGTTCGTCGGCCAGCAGCAGCCGGGGGGAGTTGATCAGCCCCCGGGCGATGGCCACCCGCTGCCGTTCTCCCCCGGAAAGCTCGTGGGGCATGTTGTCCATCTTATCCTTCAGCCCCACTTCCTCCAGAAGGGCAGAAGCCCGCCGACCGGCTTCCTTTTTGTTGAACTCCGTCATCAGGAAGGGAAATGCGGTGTTCTCCTTGACCGTCAATTCGGGCATCAGGTAGTGGAACTGGAAAACGAAACCGATCTGCCGGTTGCGGTATTCGGAGATCTCCCTTTTATTGAATTCCTGGATATTGCGATCTTCAAACCAGATCTCCCCCCGATCGGCCTTGTCCAGGGCGCCCAGCAGGTGGAGCAGCGTGCTTTTCCCGGATCCGGACACCCCGGTAATCACCGCCAGTTCCCCCCGTTGAACCAGAAAATCCAGTTGATCCAGGACCACCAGCCGGGACCGGTCGGGCTGAAGGAATCCCTTGGTGACCCTCTCTGCCCGGATCAGGTCAGTCCCCCGGGCGGCCATCTCATTATTCTTCTTCATCCCCCCTGATCCTGCCTTCCTGTTTGGCCTGTTCGATCACCTTCTGCTGAAGGTTGCCCGGCAGTTCATCGTAATGGGAAAATTCCATGGTGTAACTGCCCCGGCCGCCGGTAATAGAGGTGAGGTTGGGCTCAAAGTCCAACATCTCCGCCATGGGCACCAGCGCCTTCACCACCTGGTATTTGCCCTTGGGTTCCATCCCCTGGATCCGTCCCCGCTTGCCGCTCAGGGCGCTGTTGATATCCCCCAGGTTCTCTTCCGGGGCCACCACTTCCACTTTCATAATGGGCTCCAGCAGGGTGGCCCTGGCCTGCTTCATGGCCTCCTTGAAGGCCTGGGATGCGCAGATCTGGAAGGCCATGTCCGAAGAATCCACCTCATGAAAACCGCCGTCATAAAGGTTTACCTTGAAATCCACTACGGGATACCCGGCCAGAATGCCTTTCTCCTTGGCCTGCCGAACGCCCTTTTCCACCGCCGGATGGTAATTCTTGGGGATGGATCCGCCAAAAATGGTCTGCTCGAACTTGAAGTCCTCGCCCCGGGGCAGGGGTTCCACCTTGATGAATATATGAGCGTACTGTCCGCGTCCGCCGCTCTGTTTCTTGTATTTTTTTTCCACGTCCACCCCTTTTTTGATGGTTTCCTGGTAAGGAATCCGGGGAGGACGCATCTCCACGTCCACGTGGTATTTGTGCTTGAGGATCCCCACGATCATCTCCACATGAAACTGGCCGTTGCCGGAGATCAAAAGCTCCTTGGTCTGGCTGTCCCGCCGGGACTGAACGGTGGGATCTTCTTCCTGGATCCGGGTAAGGGCGGTGGCGATCTTGTTCTCGTCCTCCCGGGATTTGGGTTCAATGGCAAAGGATATCGATGGAATGGGGAATTCCACCGGTTTGAACCGGGTCTTGTCTCCTTTTACGGTCAGGCTATCCCCGGTCTGGGTTTCCTTGAGCTTGGCCATGGCCACGATATCCCCGGCCTCCACCTCTTCGACTCCGTCCTGGGTCTTGCCCTGCAGACCAAAAATGCCCCCGACCCGTTCCTCCCTGCCCTTGGAGGAATTGAAGTATTGCCCGTCGGCTTTAAAGGTCCCGGAGACCACCTTCATGATATTGATCCGTCCGGTAAAGGGGTCGGACAGGGTCTTGAACACAAACCCCCGGAAAGGTTCCCCGGGTGCGATCTTGACCGTTCCGTCCACCGTTTTTTCCTCGCCGATATCCAGGGGGGAAGGGGTATATTTGAGAATGAAATCGGTGATCAGCTGCACCCCCTGGTTGGCCCCGCCGTCCGAAAGAAGTACCGGATAGATATCCCGGGATTTCATCCCCAGCAACAGCCCCTTGCGGATCTCTTCTTCCCCCAGATCGCCGTCCTCAAAGTACTTTTCCATGATGGCTTCATCGTTTTCGGCGATCTTTTCGATCAGGGTTTCCCTCATGGTCCGGGCCTGTTCCTGAAGGTCAGCGGGGATATCCACGGTCTCGTAGGGATCCCGTTCGCCGTCTTTGAATTTGTAGGCCTTGTGGGTGAGGAGATCCACCACTCCTTCAAAACTGTCCCCCTTGCCGATGGGCAGCTGCAGGGCCACGGCGTTCTTGCCGAAGGATTCCTGGATCGCCTCCAGGGTCTTGTGAAAATCCGCCAGGTCCCGTTTCATCTTGTTGACCACAAAAAACACCGGTTTCCCCAGATCCCGGGCATATTCGAAAACTTTTTCGGTCTGAACTTCCACGCCTTCCTGGGCGCAGACCAGGATCATGCCGGTCTCCACCGCCCGCAGGGACAGCCGGGACTCCCAGATAAAACTGGGATATCCGGGAGTATCGATGATGTTGATTTTTTTATTGTCCTTGACGGCAAAGGCCAGGGCCGAGGTTACCGAGATCTTCTTTTCCACTTCCTCTTCCCGGTAATCGGTGACGGTATTTCCTTCATCCACCGTTCCCAGCCGATTCACCATCTTGGTATTGTACAAAATGGCGGACACCAGGCTGGTCTTACCAGTCTGACCATGCCCCATTACCGCGACACTTCTGAGTTCTTCGCTGGAAAACTTTTTCACTTGATACCTCCTCTATGCAAGAAATACTGGATTTTTCCTCACTGGGATAAAACATCATATTAATGAAATATCGGGTCTTTGTCAAGATTTTTACAGATTTCTGACGATTCTCTCTCTCCTTGAATCATTGCCGTTTTGTTTATTTCCAGAAAAAGATGCTGAAGGGGTTGACAAAAAGAAGAGTGGTATATATATGTATACCATAAGGAGAAAAAAATGAAAAAACTGACCGAGCGGCAACAGGCCATATTATCCTTCATTGAGCAGTACTGGCAGAAGAACGGCATCTCTCCCAGCTTCCGGGATATCCAGCAGTTCTTTGGATTCCAGTCCCCCCACGCCGTCACCAAGCACCTGGCCGCCCTGGAACAGAAGGGGATGCTCCGCCTGCGGAAGTTCCGGGGAATCGGCCGGGCCCGGGGCATCATTCCCCTTTTCAAAAAAAAAGGAGAAGTCCCCCTGGTGGGCCGGATCGTAGCCGGGACCCCGGTAGAATCCGGCGAAAGCATCGAAGAAATCCTTTCCCTGGACAGCCTGGGCATCGACAACTCCCGCCGGGATCATTTTGCATTGCGGGTCGCCGGCAACAGCATGATCAATGCCCATATCCTGGACGGCGACATCGCCGTAATCCGGAAACAGACGATGGTTTCCCGGCTGGAGGTGGCCGCCGTTTTGCTGGAGGGGGAAGCCACCCTCAAGTACGTGGACAAGCGTAAAAACCGGATCCGGCTGATCCCGGCCAACGACGCCCTGGAACCCATCATCCTGGACGCCCACCAGGCTGGGGAACTCACCATACTGGGAAAAGCGGTCATGATCCTGCGCAGGCTTGCCCGGTAGGAAAAGGCAGGCGTTGACATGACCGGTTTCATCCATCTTCACTGTCACTCGACCTTCTCCTTTTATGCCGGTGTGGACGGTATTGAGGAACTGGTGGGCCAGGCCAAAGCGCTCAAGATGTCCGCCCTGGCCCTTACGGACACCGACAGCATGAGCGGCCTGATCAAATTCTACCTGGCCTGCAAAAAAGAAGGAATCAAACCAATCCTGGGAACCGAACTGACCGCTCCCCAAACCCCCGGAGAAAACCTGGTGCTTCTGGCAAGGGACGAGGAAGGATACCGGGACATCTGCGAGATTATCACCCGCAGACATCTCCAGCCGGAATCCTTTTCCCTGGAGAATACTCTCAACCGCCCCTGGCCGCACCTGTTCTTTATCACCGCTTTTCCCTCCCTCCTGAAAATGGCGGCCCGCACCCCCAATCACTCCCGCCTGTACGGAGAATTAATCAACCAGTGCCGGAACAGCCGGCGTCGGTCCCGGCAACTGGAAACCCTGGCAAAGCAACTGGGAATTCCCCTGACCGCCAGCAACAACATCTATTTCCGGACCCCCGGTGACCGGGAGATTCACCGGGTCCTCCGATCCATCGGCCTGCTGACCACCGTTTCCCGCCTCCAGCCCAGTGAACAGGCCCCGGCGGGGGCTTTTTTTGCCAGCTTTGAAGAAATGCAAAAGCGCTTCCCCCGTCACTCCCAGGCCCTGCGCAACAGCGGCAGAATCGCCCGGGAATGTAACGTCCATCTCTCCCTGGGAAAATGGATCATGCCTGAAATCAGGGTTCCCCGGGGATATTCCCCCAGAAGTTACCTGAACAAACTGGCCCGGGAGGGACTGGCCAGAAACTACGGCGGCCGCCGGGGCTTTGCCCGGGCCAAAAGAATTCAGGAAATGGAACTTGCGGTTATTTCCCGTCTGGGATATTCCTCCTACTTTCTGATGGTCAAACAGATCCGGGACTGGGCCAACCGCCGCTTTCAGTCCGGATACCGGCGACCCGGGGACTGCAGTATCCTGCGGGGCAGCGCCGCCAATTCCATCACCTTTTACAACATCGGGGTCAGCAGTCTGGATCCCATCCGGTACGACCTCTATTTTCAGCGCTTCCTGAATGAAGAACGGGCCTCCCCCCCGGATGCGGACCTGGATTTCGGCTGGGACGAGCGGGACCGGGTGCTGGACTACATGGAAAAAACCTGGGGGCGGGACCGGGTGGCCATGGTCGGCACCACCAATCACTTCCGCTACCGGGCCGCCTTCCGGGAGACCGCCAAGGTCTACGGCTATACCGAAGAACAGATCAGCGCCATCCTCAAGAGTCACCGTACCGTCACCCGGCGGATTCAGGACGACGAAATCCGGCACCTGATGCAGATCGCCCGGCGGATCGAGGGGAAACCCCGTTTTCTGGGCCAGCATCCCGGCGGGGTACTGGTGACCAACGATCCCATCCGGCGACATGTGGCCTGCCAGTACTCCGGGGGAATCAAGAACCGCATCATCACGCAGATCGACATGCACAACGGCATCGATGAACTGGGCCTGATCAAATTCGATATCCTGGGCAACGGCTCACTGTCGGTGCTGCGGGATACCCTGCAACTCGTCAGGGAACAGAAACTTCCCGATCCGGAAGTTTGGAATCAGGAAAAATGCCAGCGGGACCGGCGGGTCTGCAACGTAATCCGGCAGGGCAGGACCAAAGGAATATTTTACATCGAAAGCCCCGCCCAGATGCGCCTCAACCGCAAAGTACAGGCCGAGACCTTTGCAGAAGTGACCCTTACCTCCAGCCTGGTGCGACCGGCGGGCACCCCCTATATCAACACCTTTGTGGAAAGACACCGCAAAAAGAAGCAGGGCATCCGGGACTGGGATTTTCTCCATCCCGCCCTGAAACCGATTCTATCAGAATCCCACGATGTCTGCGCCTTCCAGGAGGACATCACCAAGATCTGTCATCGGGTAGCCGGGCTCAATTACCGGCAGGCGGACCGGATCCGCAAGATGATGAACAGCCTGCACGAAGGGATGCTCAATTCCCGGGAATACCAGGATACCGCCGCCCTGTTCATCCGGGGATGCATCCGGCACCGCGGCCTGACCCCCGGGCAGGCCCGGGAACTCTGGAAACGGGTGAGCAGTTTCACCGGCTTTAGTTTCTGCAAATCCCACTCCGCCAGTTACGCCCAGTTGTCCTTTAAATGCACCTACCTGAAAACCTGTTACCCGGCCCAGTTCTTCGCGGCGGTGATCAGCAACCGCCATGGATTCTACACGGTGGACGCGTACCTGCAAGAAGCCCGGCGCTGGGGGCTTCGCATTCTGCCCATCGATATCAACCATTCCCGCATCGCTTTTCACGGTCGCGACGACTGGCTTCGACCGGGTTTCATGCATATCCGCAACCTGTCCCTCAAAAGCATGGAAAACATCCTGGCCGCCCGGGCAAAGGGAGGGCCCTTTTCCGGCCTGGAAGATTTCATCCGGCGCACCCCGGTTCTGCGAAAAGAAATCGAGCACCTCATCCTGGTGGGGGCCTTTGATTGCTTGGATATCAGCCGCCCCCACCTGCTTTTCAAGCTGGATGGAATTTACGGCGCTTCCCCTTCCTGCTTTCCCCTCCTCTTCAACCAACATGCCCTCACCCCCCCCTCCCGAAAGGCCCCCTACCTTTCCGATTACTCCCTGATGGAGAAATGCCTGCAGGAACAGTACCTGCTGGGCTATGTCATCTCCACCAACCTGCTGGCGGTTTTTCATCTCCATCCGGCGGCAAAGGATGCGGTCTCCGCCGTCTCCCTGCCGCAGTTCAAGAACCGACGGGTAAAGGTTTTCGGTCGACGCATCACCCAGCGGGGACACGTGGTGCAGAAAAGCGGGCGGAATATGCTTTTTTTGACCCTGGAAGACCAGACCGGCTGCATCGACGTGATTTTCTGGCCGGACCGGTACGAAGCCTTCCTTGACACCATCCAACAGGAAGGTCCCTTTGTTATTCAGGGAACCGTAATCGAAGAGTGGGGAACCTTCAGCTTGCAGGCCGACACCATCCGCAGGGTGGAATGGACCCCCTCCCTGGCACATGATCCCCAGGCGGACGCCCTGCTGCAGAAAACCCGCAAGGAATCCATACCTTATGACGACATATCAACACCGGTGGCGGTCTGACCAGCGCTCCCTCTGCCTGTTCATTCCCCATTTCTCGGCCCAGGTTATCGCCGCCTATCATCCCCGCCTGCAACAACGGCCCTTCGTTGTCCTGCGTCAGGATCCCTTCAGCCACAAAAGCACCGTCTGGTCCTGTTCCCCCCGGGCAGGGCAAATGGGAGTGAAGCCGGGAACTCCGATCATGGAGGTCAGAAAGAAACTTCCCCGGTTGATGACTGTCCCCCGCAACCACCGCTTCGAAGCCACCCTCATCGAAGACCTGAAGGGTATTCTGCAACAGTTTACCCCGGATTTTCAGTTCAGGGAGGGGGGAGTGATCATCGCGGACATCTCCCACCTGGCCGCCGCCCCCCCAAAGGAGACCGAACAGAAAGCCCGGCTTCTGAAAACAGAAATCCGGCGCAAAACCGGCCTGACCACCCTATCCCTGGGAATCGCCGCCTCCAGCACCATCGCCTGGATCCTGGCCCGGGTGGCGGAACCGGGGGGAATCCGAACCTGCCGCCCCGGGGAGGAATCAGCCGCTCTGCGTTTTCTGGACTGCCGGCTCCTGCCTTCCCTCTCCAGATCCTGCCGGGAGCGGTTAAAAAAATACGGGATCATAAAGATCGGACAACTGCAACAGTTGGAACGCCAGGACCTGATCTGCCGCTTGGGCCGGGAGGGAGAACAGATATACTGCATGATCCGGGGAGTGGATTTTTACTCCCGGTCGAAAAAAGTGCCGCCGCTGTTTACCCAGACCACCTTCAAAAAGGACATCATCCACCAAAAGGCCATTGTCCGAAGAGTTCTGCATACCGCCGACCGCCTCGCCTTTCAGCTTCAGGTCAAAGGCCTGCTGGCAGAAAAGGTGACTTTTCTTTTGCGTTACACCGACGGTCGGACCGGTCAGCGGACTGCCCCCCTTCCAGTCCCCACCGATGATTTCTTTACCCTGGCCCGGACCTGCCGGGCGCTTTTTTCTGCGGCCTATCAGCGGCGGGTCGCGATTCAATCCGTCCGCCTGATCATTCAAACCCCCCTCAGCGGGCCCGGGCCGGCCCCGCTGTTCGAAACCGGCCAAGAAAAAAGACAGCGGCTGCTTCAGGCCGGGATCACCCGGATTCGCCAGCGTTTTCATTTCAACGCCATTTTCCAGGGGGAACAGCTTGAATGCTGCAGAGTCCGGCCCGGGAGAAAACCGGAAACAGAAAAGCTTCCCCCCGACAGAGATACCAGCCGGCAGCATGTCCCCCCCCTTCCTCCCGGCATCTGGGTGGGAATCGCATCCCAAACCCGCGGTTCGATCCAGGGTAAAAACCTCCCGGCCGGGCCCCGCCACTCTTTTTCCTTCCAGGAGATCGTCCATACCCGGCATCACCCTTCCCTGCCATCTGATGTAAAGGCCATCGCCGCCCGGGCCCGGGGACCCTGCCGTTTCACAGTGAGGGTCCATCACAAGGTACTGATTCCATCTTCCCTGGACATCCCCGCCGGGCAAAAAATCCTGAAACAGCAGATGTCGGCCGCCGCCCCCCTGCTGGAAGAGGGATGTTTCTACAGTTTTCTGATCTTGGTGCCTCCCTCCATCATCCGCAGTCAACGCATCCTGGATTACCTGCTGAAAGTCACCGCACTGCCATTGCGCCACCGGTTTGATGTTCACCTGCAGTTTGCCCATCCCAGCTGGTACATCCCCTATATACCGGATACCCTGCGGGCCCACGGAATCGGAATCTGCAACCATCATGCCGAGACGCTTCTGGCCACCACCGGCAAGGGATACATCCGCTGCGCCAGCCGGAATCACGGATCCCCCCCCGCCGGGAAAGAGGCGGATCATTGGATCCGCCGTCAGCTGGAATTTAAAGAAAAGGTCGATCAGCTGGCGGTGGTATACCTGGGAAACTCCCCCCGGGATACCGCATCCCGGGCCCTTTGCAACATCCGGCTGTTGCACCGCTACCGGCAGAATTTGACAAACCAGGCGGAATGATCTACAGTGACCCCAAGGCAAACGATGGACGAACGGCAACCCGTGACCCGCAAGATCATCCATGTGGATATGGATGCCTTTTACGCGGCGGTGGAAGTCCGTGACCGGCCGGAATTACAGGGAAAACCGGTAATCGTAGGGGGACGGCCGGAATCCCGGGGGGTGGTATCCACCTGTTCCTACGAAGCCCGCAGATACGGAATTCATTCCGCCATGCCCAGCAGCCAGGCGATCCGCCTGTGCCCGCGGGCGGTATGGATCCAGCCCAACTTCGCCAAGTACCAGGCCGTATCCCGGCAGATCCGGGAGATCTTTCACCGTTACACCGACCTGGTGGAACCCCTGTCCCTGGATGAAGCCTTCCTGGATGTCACCGCCAACAAAAAAAATCTGCCCTACGCCACGGAGATCGCCCGGCAGATCAAGACGGACATTCGCCGGATCACCGGACTGACCGCTTCCGCCGGGGTTTCCTTCAACAAATTCCTGGCCAAGGTGGCCTCCGATTATCAGAAACCCGACGGACTGACCGTAATCACCCCGAAAAACGCCGACGAATTCATCCGCCGGCTGCCCATCCGTAAATTTCACGGAGTGGGAAAAGCCACGGAGAAAAAAATGCTTCGATTGTCCATCCGGAACGGAGGGGATCTACAGGAAAAATCCCGTGAATTCCTGGTTTCCCGCTTCGGCAAGGTGGGCCATTACTTTTATGATATCGCCCATGGCCTGGACAACCGGCCGGTCAATCCCCACCGAATCCGCAAATCTATCGGCATGGAACGGACCTTTGCGCAGGATATCGATGATAGGGCGGTCATGGCCAAACACCTGGAAGCTTTCGCCCGGCAGGTGGCCGCCGGCCTGAAAAAAGAGGGGGACCGGGCCCGGACCGTCACCCTGAAGGTCCGGTACTTTGATTTCCAGCAGATCACCCGTTCCGTCACTCTCTCTTTTTATTGCGACGCCGCCTCCACCATTCTGCACAACGCCCTGACCCTGCTGGAAAAAACCCGGGCCGGCGAGAAAAAGGTACGGTTGCTGGGGATCTCGGTATCCAACCTGCAATCCCGGAATCCCGGTTCGCTTTAGCCGGCTCTTTCCCCGGGGTTTACATCCCTGCCGAATTTATTTAAAATAAACCATGCTCCTTTCAAAATACAGCCGACGGATGTCCGCCGCTCTTATCGCGGGGATTCTGTTCCTGTTGCCCGCACAGTTACAAGCCCTCTCGGCCAATCCCCTGGCGCTGGTCAGGTCGGTCGGAGGCCGGTTTCCCGACCTGGTAAAAAACTGGCTGCTCTATTTGCTGCTGGCGGCGATCCTGCTGAAAAGCCACCGGCTCCGCCAGAAGCTGAAATTTCCACTGCGCTGGATCCCGCTGCGAAAAATCATCGCCACCACCATCGCCCAGACTTTCCTGGAATGTTTTTTATTCCTGAATCTGGTCACCCTGTTTCACCCCCTGGTGACAGATATCCTGAAGGTGGGGGGAATTCCCGGCTCCTTCTTCCTGATCCTGGCGGCCGCCCCCTATTCCGCCCTCTTCACCCTCCCCTTTGCCTTGCTGCAGCTGGGTTTGCTGGTAGAAACCAAAACCCCCGGTTTCATTCGAAAGCATCTGCGATTCGGTTTCCTGCTGGGCCTGATCCTTCCGGCCATCATGATCCTGCTGCTGATCCTTTCCCTGGTACTCCCCCTGTTGTTCAGCGGAACCCCTGCTCCCGAATCCACGCCGGCCCAGCTGCCCCTCCCCTGACCATCATTCCAGGAGGATGGCCCGGGGGATCTTCAGTTTCTTTATGGAATCTTCCCGGCGGATCGTGATGCGCAGGGGATCGCCGGCGAGCAGTTCATCCGCATGGAAATACCAGTAACAAAACTCTTCCGGGGACAGTTTCTCCAAAGATTCTCCGTTGATCTGCAGGATGCGGTCGCCGACCTTCAATCCCGCCCTCTCCGCCGGAGATCCCGCATAAAGAAAGCTGATCCTGATCTCACCCGAATCTCGCTCCGCGTTGAAGAAAAACCCGTACCCCTCCAGAGTGGAGGGATTCGATACCGATCCGGGAGGAACCTCGAGAAACAGCTCCCGGCCGGGCCAGTTGAAAGACAGGATGTAACGGTCAAAAAAACGGTTGCCCACCGAGGGATAGGTCCGGGTGGCAAAGGTGAACAGCAGGGATTCCAGCGGTTGGCCGCCCGCGGTGATTTCATCGAACCGGGCCAATACCAGATCTCCTTCCCCCGGGCCCAGGGCCCCTTCGGTCTGCTGCCCGTAGCCCCGGATAAAAGAAATCCCGGGATGGTTTTCCAGGATCTCTTCCCAGCAGCCAAAATCCGCTTTCCATCCCCCGGAAGAACCCAGATCCACCCGGCACTGGCAGGATACCCCTCCCGGCAGATCCACCTTGATCCGGGGAATCCGCTGAATGGTGCGGGTAAAGGGAATCCGCATCCGCCGATGCGCGGGGCCGGCCAGGATACCTCGGTCCCTCCCCAAGGTCAGTTTTTCCCCCGAATAATCGATCCGCCAGTAGGGCACCAGTCGGATCAGGTTCATTCCCAGCACACCGTCGATCTGATAGCAGCGGATCCGGCTGGAGCGATCCAGGTCAAAGACCGCCGCCGCGGTATTTCGAAAAGGGATCCCTCCCAGAAACAGTTCGCCGACCCGGACGAAGGTCAACTCTTCCGTACTTCTCGTGGCATCGGAGATACTGGAATCGGTTACCGGCTGCAGATCGAGTTGACGGGCAATGCGGGTTGAGACCACATTGAAGGCTGCCCCGGTATCCAGCAGGAAATCGTACTCCCGGGGATTTTCCCCGAGGCGAACCTTGATAAACAACATTCCTCCCCGGTATTCCAGGGGAATCTCCAACCGGGCCGGAATCGCCCCGGATCTTCCCCCCAAAAAAAGACTCCCCATCCGAAAAAAAGAACAATAACTGAAAAAGACGATCAGCAACAACACTCCCCCCCCAGGCCAACGGATCCTCTCCTTCACGGAAAATAACAATTTCATGGCACTCTCCTTCTCCACTATTTCTTGTTCTATGATACCTGAAAGTAAACACTTCAACAACTCCAGTATAAATCCCACCCTTCATATTCCATTGAGAATCAAATATAATGAGCTGAGCAATCGACTCGAGGAGGTGCGGTATGTTGAAAACAGTTCTGCCTGCCGGTATCTGGTTATGTTTGGTCCTCCCCGCTCCCGCCCAGAGCCGGATTCTGCCGGGATTGCTCAAGCCCTACTCGCTGACGGTAACGGAAAACCGGCTTATTGTTTTCGAGGCAAGTGATTATTCTTTCCGTATTTTTTCGCTGGCGGATCTGCAGCCCATCGGCCGGTTCGGCCGGCGGGGGGAAGGTCCCGGGGAATTCACCGGCATGCCCGAATTGACCGTTCTAACGGACCGGCTTTTTGTCTGCGGACCCCGAAATGCCTTCTGGTTCACCCCCGAGGGAGAGTTAATCCGTCAGCAAAAAACCCCGCCCTTCGTCTATTTCACCCCACTGGCAGACCACTACGTGGGGGAATCGATCTCTTACCGGGAAGAAGAGAGGTACTCCTATTACCAGGTGGACCTCTACGACGATTCTTTTACAAAAGTTCGAAACATATACGGGCAGAAAAAAAGGAAGATGATCACCGAGAGCCCCCACACAAAACAGGACCTGCTCATGATCGATCCCTTTTTCGGCGTCCGGGTATCCGGGGACCGGCTGTACATCGCCGATACCCGGAAAGGATTCCATATCGCCGTATTTGACCAACAGGGCAACCTTCACCATGAGATTCGCCGAGAACCCGCCGGGGTGCCGGTGACCAGAGAATACAAAAAACGGGTGATGGAACGGTACAAAACGTCAAAACTGTGGCTGGAAAACAAGCGGAATTTCAACTATATTTTCCCGGAGTTTTTTCCCCCCATCAAAAGTTTTACCGCCACCGCTTACCACCTCTACGTCTGGACCCATGCCCAACAGGAAAATCGATACCGGCTGCTGGTCCTGGATCTGGATGGAAAGATCAGCAAGGCTCTTTACCTGCCCTACCACAATTCCCTGCAGGCCTTCGCTGGCCAGCGGTTTTACCACCTGCGGGACAGCGTGGAGACATGGGAACTGGTTATCCGGACGCTGAATGATTGAAAGGGATCATCAACCCTGAAGGGAGTGTCAGTTCCGCGTGGCCGACCACCACCCGCTGTCCTCACCGTTGTCCCACACGCCTTCCAGCGTCAGCTCCCGGGTAGAGGTGACGAGGCTTCCGCAGACAAAATAGTACTCTTCCCAGTTGTCAAAGAAGATTTCGATCTTGTCTCCGTCCTTTTCCCAGGGTCCCGTATAGCCACGGTCATCCAGGACCGTTCCCCCCAGCATGTCGGGGCCGTAAAAGGTCATGTTATAGGTCGCCAGGGTCTCGCCCCCCCCTTCGGTGGTGAGGGTGACACTCCAGGATCCCCGAACATCGAATTTTTTTACCAGGATTTCCAGGGAACCGTACACGGTGAAAAAACCGGAAGGTGTCCAATTGGTCTCTTCGATCAACACTTCCACCGAATGCCTGGGATCGGTAGCAGTATAGGCATACTCTACCGTGGTTAAGTCCGGATAGTAATGCACCCCGGCCGCCGGCGTTCCCTCGATCCCCTCCCCGAACACGACCGTCACCGGGTACTCCGGTATCCCGAATTCCTTGCAGGAAAACCAGCCCGCCGAAATGGCCAAGCCGGCCAGGCCCAGCAGCGTCCAACCGATCCATTGATTCTTTTTCATCTATCCGTCACCATTTGTTTTTTCTTCTCAATCTGTTCTCAATACTAACCCAAAAAATGGTATTTTGCAAGTTTCCATGCTCTAGGCCCGCTCCCTGAATCCCCTGCCCAGCACCTCGTAAACATCCGAGACGATCACAAAAGCCTCAGGATCGATCCTGCGCACTTCCTGGCGCAGAATCGGGAACTGCCGGATCGCGATGACCGTCATGATCACCGATCTCTTCTGGTTTTTAAACAGGGTGCGGCCGGAAAAGAGAGTGCCGCTCCGGTCCAGCTGGTTGAGAATCATTTCGCTGACCTCCCCGGGTCTGGTGGTGATAATAAAGGCCTTGCGGGCGTAATTCCACCCTTCCAGAATAAAATCGATGGTCTTCACCGACACGAAGAGAGTCAGGAATCCAAACAGGGGGGCTTCCATGCTCCCGAACAGAAAACCGGAAGCAAAGATGATCACCGAATCCACCAGTAAAATCCCCATGCCGATCCGGATCCCGAAATATTTGTGCAGTATCATGCCCACGATATCACTGCCCCCGGTGGATGCCCGGCCTTTGAAGATCAGGCCCAGGCCCGCCCCCAGCAGCAACCCTCCGTATATAGACGCCAGGATCGGTTTGTCAGTTGCCTGGAAATGTTTCAAACCCAGAATCTCGTAAAAAAAGTCCACGGTCAGAAAAGAGAGGGCAAACCCGATCACGGTCTTGACCCCGTAGGATTTTCCGAGCTTCCTGATGCCGAGAATCAGGAGAGGGATGTTGAGCAGAATGGACATCAACCCCACCGGAACCCGGGAAAAGTAATTGATCACCACAGCGATACCCGACACTCCGCCCGGTACGACATGGAAGGGAATGATAAAGAGGGCATAGGCCATCCCGAAAATCAGCGATCCGCTGATGATAAAACCGAAGTTTCTCAATTCATTTTTCAGGTTTTTCTTCATCCGCCGATTATACCAGTTATCTTAGAAAAAACAACGGATACCGGTTGTTTACTGCGGTCGGTCATTTGATTATCATTGATCCCGCACCGCCGGTTCCACACCTGCAGATCTTTGAGAAGTCTTCTCATTTTATCAATATGAGAAGTCTTCCCATTGTATTGCGCCCCTGACCTTTTTAAAATAAATCTAAGTGGCGGTGATAATGCATTTTAAAAAAGATAACCTGTTCCCAGCTTCAAGATCCCCACAGGTAGGCGGGGCCTCCGAAAAATGTGACTTTTGTTATATTGCGCTGTCTTTGAAATAATTTACAATGATATTGAAGAGTCAGGAACAATGAAAAACAGCGAAACCCTTTCTTTGGAACCGTTAAAGGGGGATCCCCTGAAAGCACTGCTGAACCATTACTTTGTCCAAAATCTTTACCACACCGAAATTCCCCTGCGGGATTTTTTACAGCAGTTGGAAAAGAACCTGATTATCCAGGCCCTCAAGATCAGTAACGGCAGCCAGAAAAATGCCGCCCGCCTGCTTGACCTCAAGACCACCACCCTCAACGAAAAGATTAAAAAATTCGGGATCCGGATCACCAAACGTCCCTACATCGTCAGCCTGGTCGATCAGGTTCCCCCAAACTCTCCCTCCGGCAAGAGCCGGTCCGGTTAAATCCAAGTCCCCTCACATCCCGCCGTCTTACCGCCGGCAAAGATGTACCCCGTCCAGGACAAAAAAAAAGCCCCCTCACCGGAGGGGGCCTTTTTATGTGGTGCTGCTGCTTGCGTTTACCGCAAAGGGTCGCTTAGAAATTGACCCGGAAGCCAAACTGCAGCAGTCCGGGAGGCACGATCATCAAAATCTCGTCATGACCGCCGGGTTCCTTGTTCTGCTTGGTGATGGCCTGATGGTTCAGGGCATTGTACACGTCACAG